>Ga0209850_1000043_pt1 | contig 16241 bp, 18 predicted proteins | sample GWRWT2_2Sept14_FD_187193 | JGI IMG/M metagenome (GOLD analysis project Ga0209850, IMG submission 187193) | Sand microcosm microbial communities from a hyporheic zone in Columbia River, Washington, USA - GW-RW T2_23-Sept-14 (SPAdes) (version 2) ...
CGCCTGTAGGCATCAGCGTTGCATAAGCATTATCGCCAAACCGAATAAATGCCTGTAGCCACGGTGCATTGCCTGGTGGCGTAAATGGTACGTTTTGATAGCTGACCGGATATACAGGCGCAACTGCCATTTGAGTAGCAATACGGCCTTCAATAGCAGCGCGGACGTTGTTGTAGGTGCTGCTCATGATTCCCTGCCGATACGATCGGCTGCTATACGTACTTTGCTTTGAACGTCTTTAGCGATGCCTTGGATCCAACCTGGTCCGCCTGTTTGGATGCTGCTGCCTCCGCCAGGTGTTGCCCAATTCTTTACTTTTCTAAATGGGTTGTATCGTTTTTCTTTTTCATTTGCACCAGCACCGGGAGCGCCAATTGCGAGCTTTTCGGCGTATGGCAAATTATTGTGAATACTATAAATATTACCTAACCTCTCATTGCCGAGTGTGTAATTAATAGCGCGTGGCGGAGGCACTGGCTGTCCACGATAATCCCCAGGCGGCACACCTTGAAATGGGGCTGCATTCTCTCCAATAGCCCAACTTAAGCGAAAACGCCCCAGATCAACTGGGCTTGCTCCTTTTAGTAAACGATCAGTTTCCAATACCGTTGCTCGCAATATCTTTTCCATTTGGCCGTTAACGTAATTGCCAATCTCAGTAATTTTTATATTTCGTGCCATTATGCCCTCAAGATCAACTCATAGGTTATCGCTGTATTATCTTGCTCAGTTGTCGCAACGCTGATTATTTGATGCACTACTGATGCAATCAGCACTTTATCCGCTGGTGTTGGTGCATTTGCAACATCTGCTGCGGCAATCGTTAGCCGTTTATCACCAGCTTGGATTAGATCATTCACCTCGCGCAAATTAACGTCTTCCAGCACACCACGCACTACGGTATCAGCAGCAGTTTCTGTTGCGGTGCCAGTAGCAGGGTCATAGGCGCCTACTGTCATGCGGCGCAGTGTCATTACGCCACCAAACTTAGCCATCAGCTTGCTGGCAACCTTACGTAGCGGGCTGGAAAGGCTCATATTTTATAGGCGATGCAAGCGCCAGTTTGCAATTTAATGCTAGTGAATACACCACGGATTTCAGAACCTGCCGGGAATGTCTCACCGTTTAAAGTGTTGCCCGTCATGTTAGTGCTGACAATTGTATCAATATGAGTGTTTTCAAAAAAATCAATATGGTGAAATCTACCAGTGTGAGCAACAGTATCAGTAATAACCTCGCCGCCGAGCGTGTAGTCAACGTCACCGCCCTGGTGCCCCTTGAAACTCATATCTTGTACGCCACAACGGTGCCGCTGGTGAGCGTGATAGAAGTGAATACACCACACATCTCGCAGGATGCCTTTAGCGGGAACGCTGTGCGTGCATTACCCGTGTAATCCACAGCCGTTAGGCTTGCAATCACTGAATCTTCTAATGCCACAATCTCGCCAAACCTGCCGGTATGAGCAGCAGTGTCGTCAATGAACTCAGCGCCGGGATACTCGCTCATGATCGTTTGATGGAGAAATTGCCTGGTCCGCTTATTCTAAGCCCTGTCAGGTAACGTTCCACCATGGGAGGAATTTTGTCGGCTCCCACGGCACCGCTGAAATTTGGTGTGACGTTAAGGCTACCGATCTGAACATTCTTAAAATCTTCTAATCCGCTAAGCCCAATGCCATCGGTGTTGTTATTTAGGTATGCCGCAAGCAGCACCTGTGCATATTGCACCTGCTGCGGGATTTCGTTGTCATCAAAATAATCGGTGGTAATGCGAAACGGGAAGCCAACGGCATAGGTGTTGATGTACGTGTCAGGTTTACGCACACCAGTACGAGGCCATTGCAGCGACTGCGTATCAGTTGCCCTAGCGCCTAAAAACCGTTCACGATCTAATCGTTGTGTTGCGGTGTAAAGTGCACGATTTTTGGCGTTTGTAGTAGCAGCAGCCCAAGCAGTGACATCGGCGTCTTGCACCAACCCGTCAACTATCAACTGGGCATTCGCCAGCGTTATGTACGAGTTTGCGTCGGCGGCGTTTGGTGTCGCCACTATCACGATTGCCATCAGTAGCCTCCTCTGGTATTAGTGTAGGCTCCACAATAGGAAATGAGGCCACCTCCTGGGAGATAGCCTCACGATCACGCATTCTGCGGAATGCAAATAAACCCATCAGCCTCTAAATACTGTGAAAGCAGGAGTGCCAACAGCAGTACAAACAAACACGTAGCTGGCGCTAGTAGCAGCAGCAACTGTTGCCATACCAGCAACACCACCAAGGGTGATGCCAGAAGCAGCAGCAGTTAATGTGATTGCGTGAGTAGCGGCGGCAACGTTAACAACATTAAGTTGAAAACTAGTGCCGATCTCAAGTGGACCTCCAAAGAAGGTCTTGAGTTCAGCGCCTGTAGGGGTTGTAAGTGCACGGCCCGCAGTTGGGGTCATGGTTACAATTCCGCCAACGCACTCCTCAGCAGTCAAGGTGGTAGCTGCATCTGTAGCAGCTTTTAGGGGTCGCTTAACGGCTGTTACTTCTAAAACAGCAAGGTCAGAAGTTAGCTCAAAAATTGAAGATGGCATGACTAATTACCTCAGAAGTTGGATGTAACTGTAGCTCTACAAATTCCGATATTTTTGGTTTCATACACTTTAGACCAGTTGCCAATAGTGGCAAGTTGAGCTTGAGTTGGGTTAACGGTGGTCGCCCATTTGGCGCCGATGGGGTGGTAGCAGTAATGCAAATCAATTGACATGGCATCTGACTTAGCCAGGATGTCACGATCGGTTTCAGTATTGAGCCCCATTTGCTCACCGCTGCCAATGGCGCCAGCAGTGAAGAAATACACCGGATAGTTGGTGCTGGTAGGAGCTAAATCATCTGAAACAATAACACGCAGGCCCATGTATGTAGGCACTGTTGGGTTCTCATATGCACCGCTGATGCTTCCAGCAATTGCGTTGATGGTGCTAGCACCAGTCGCAGCAGTGCTTAGACGTGCTTCTGTGTTGGTGATGTAATCAATGGCTTTGCGTTCTACTAGGTCGTAATACACCGCAGAGTGCATTGCAACAGCAGTTAGCTTGTCGCCTTGATCACCAAGTAATGCACGTGCTTTTGCACATTGGCGGGGGCCAAGTGCAGTCATACCGCTTAGATCAAGCGATAATCCAGCAAATGCAGCGCCGGTATTAGATGTCAAGCCACCAAATACACCTTCAAGGCACTTGATGAGATCTTTTTGACGTTGGTTGGCTACATAGTCAGCCACTTTTGCGCCAATTGCTGCCATAGGATCAGCGCCAGCAGCAAGAGCTGCAAGATCGCGTGATTCAAATGCACGGCCACGGTGCAATACAACACCAACCTGCTTATCAGCAGTGATCTTGCCAGGTGTCAATGAAGAGCTATCGGTAAGCACTTCAAAGTCGCCAGTTAAGTTAGCTTTGAAAAAAGGCACATTGATAAAGTCGCCACCTTCGGTAGCGTTCAATTCCGCCATTGGTTGTACAACACCGCTAGCTAAGAAAGCATCACGCAGGGTTGTTTGCTCAATCACATACGGAGTAAAGATCTCCGGAATGATTAAATCAGAACGTAAAGTTGCCATTAGTCCTCTTAGAAATGGTTTACAGGTTAGGGCGCAGCCCTATTACCAGCGCAGCCGGTTGTCAATACTCTAGCGGTTGCTTTTAAAGCGGTCGTACAAATCGCGGTCAGTCTTAAACAATCGTGCCTGTTCCGTCAGGTTGAACGATTCCGGCGCGAATGGATTTTTAACGCCTGTAGGCAAGCTGCTTGGTGTGCCGCCTGATGGTGCACCGCTGCCTTGTGGTTTTGGTGCCTTTTGCATCCATGCCGGTAAAGTTTTTGCCCATTCTGCTACTGGGGTCCGCTGATAGCCATTAACCACTACAACGGTGCCATCGGTCTCGCGCTCAATCTGATCGGCACTCAGCTTGGTCTTTAGCACCATGTCTGGATCATGCACGATGTCAGCTAATGCTTGAATCGCTGGTGCCACAAGTTCTAGGTCTTTGATTCTGGCTTCAAGTTCGCTGAGGCGCTGGTCCTTTTGCGCCGTCGTCTCACGGAACTGCTGCTCCAAAGCCTGCCTTGCCTCGGAATATTTACCGGCGGATTCAAGTTCGGTTTGCTGGGCTTGGCGTTTAAATTCGAGCAGTTCGTCAATGTTCACCCCATCTGGCAGTTGCGGTGTCTTTTTTGCGGCCCGCAATTCGGCAATCAGTTCTTGGTTTTTGCGTTCAAGTGCTTCGACACTGCGTTGCAGTTGCTCAGTCACCGCAGGTTCCTGAGTTTGATTTTCGTCAGACATGAATTAGCCGCAGGCTAAAGTGCATTACCATTTTACCTTATCTGCCCAAAATGCAGCACTCATTTTCCCTTTAGCAATATTCTCGGCATGGCGAGCTTTGAATGATGCACGCCTAGCTTTGTCTGCTGCTGATTCGCCTTTTGCTGCTGGTGAGCCCGATACACCTTGCTGGCCAAATCGTATCAACTTGATGGTGTCGCCTTCTTTGGCGAGTACAACATGCGATTTCTTAGGGTGGCTTGGTGTTCGCTTAGGTTTGTTGTAACCATCAAACTGTTCGCCCCGATACGTGATCACTTCTTCTTTGGTTTAGGCTTTTTGGCGGTTTTGGCTGCTGCCTTAAAATCACTTGCGCTAGGGCGATCAGGATCATTTTTGCCTGACATACGCTCCTTGCTGCCTGCCTTGATGCGTTCTTGCTTAGCGTTGATGTTGGCGTAAAGACCAGGCTTAGCTTTTTTGGGCACCGTAACGCTTGCGGAGGTCATCTAATGATAGCTCCGACCCATCGTCACGTACGAGCTTTGCCATGGCATCGCGGGCGCCATGTTTTTCAGCTAATTTATTGAAATAAACTACTTTATCTTTGCCTAATACTTCTTCCTGCACTGAGCGCGGTTGATCTTTTAACCATTGGCCATAGCTTGTATTAACTGGTACTGGACCATCTTTACTGGCGCGTGTTGCAACTGTTGATGGTGGCAAGATATCAGGATCAATGATTGGTACTGTCGTGGATCTGCAATTAAAATGCTGCGGCGGCATCGGCCCTTTGCCATACTCAAACTCACGGCCATCTAATGCGCGGCACCTAGCGCTAGTCCTAGTGTCAAGTGTTGCAATGTATCGATATTTTTTAGTTATATCTTGGTTTGCTTCATATACCTGCTGGCTGGCAGCATTAGCAACTTGATTAATGCTTGTACGTACAAGCGCCATTATCTGGCTATCAGCTACCGCCGTGAGTTCACCGCCTGCTGCTGCTAACTGACGTGCCGTTTTTGCGGTTTCGCCAAATTGCAATTGCCCAATCAATCGCTTTGCAATATCAGGTGTGGTTTCACCTGTTAGCAAGCCATTACGTACTACTTGCCCAAACCGTTCAGCTTGATCAACTGCAATACCACGGAACGCTTTACTTACTACCTCACCGTTAGGCAGTGTGATCATTGTACCTTGCGTTGCCGTTAAACTATATGTTTGCGGTGCTCCTTGTACCGCAGCATATAAATCATCCGATAACGTTATCACGCCTATTTGTGTCGGATCAGTTGTAACTACTGATTGCGCAAATTGCGGGCTGATCTCAACGGTATTGACTGCACTGCGTGCGCCTGCTGGTAATGCTTTGCGCAGTTGCTCAGTAACGAAATCTGATTGCAGTTCTGCTAATCCTTGCAATTCTGTAGATAGTGCAGTAATACTATCGCCCGACCAGGTATTAAGGCTGTCTTTAAGCTGGGCTAATATCGCACGTAATCTTGCTGCTTTTACTGGTGCCGCTAACTCATCTATTGTTCGTAGCTGGTTTACCGCATCAATAATAATATCATTATAAGTTGTAATTACTTGACGGCCTACACTATTGCTGTAGCGGTTTAAATCAATCGCGTTACGAAATAGGGCTGCCGGTATCGTCATTCAGCCCTCCGTTAGCAGTTGCGCTTAGTTCTTCTTCTACATCAAAATCATCGCCCAGCACTTCACCATCTGCTAACTGTTGCAATAATGTTTCTTGCGTGATAGTGCCAGCGGTATAAAGCTGTAGTAACGCCTGGATCTCAGCAGGTTCTAGCCTTGCGCCAATAAAATCACGATTTACCAAGCAACTGCCAGCCGCTTCACTGGTGCCGATATATTCAGCATGGAAGCGTAAGCAGTTATCAATCATGTCTTGCATATTCTGCGCAATTACCATCATCGTTGAATCGCCTTGGCTGCGGTCAATTCTTTTCGCTTCTGCTGTTTCCGCGCTTAACTTCTGGCCTAACACTGCTGATAAACCAAGCTCATTAATCTGCCCTGCAAGCTGCTCTAGCCGTTTGAATTGGTACTCAAAACTGGTACCACCTGGTTCTATATATTCCGCCCGACCATCGGCAGGGAATGCGATAGCTTCGCCTGGGCCTGCTGATACTTCTTCTGCTGCTGACGGGAAGCCATAAAATGCCAACATCGGCACTGCTGATATATGTAGCTGGTTGTCAAGATCTGATTGTATTTGATAGGTTTTAAGGTTTAGTTCTGCGATATCTTCTAATGGTGGCCTTGACTCTAAATAACCAACGCGGTTGCAGTATGCAACGCTAAACGGTATCTCGCTAAGGCTTGTATTGCCTTCTTCTACAATTTTAAACTCGCTGTTATCTTGTTTTTGATGTAGCTCATATGCGCCTGGAGTTAAGACTCGAACCTGCTGCACTGCCTTCTCACCGTAAGAGTCATCGCCATCAGGCACAATCACCGATTCCAGCAATCGCAACATCGTGAGTTGCTGCTGCCCGTCTTTTGCTTCACTACGCCAACCTAAGATTTGCCGTGGTGTGTAGGTGCACCAATACGGCCTGCCGCCATCTGATGGCGCATCAACTAATGTGCCGATGTGGCCGTAACGTACCAACTTGCGTGCAGTTTCATATGTCCAGACGTTGAGGTCATTTCCTTGCAGATCTACATCGAATAGTTGTTCACGTATGTTGTCGCTGGTATCATTTAACCTAACAGGCTTACGTGTTAACATCCCTGCTAACATCCGCTCTAAGCGTTGATAGTACGGCGGAACTACGCTACGTGCCAGGCGATTATCGTAACTTTCGTCTAATTCTCTTGGTTCCTGCGGCAAGTAACGGCGATGCCTGCGCCTCATCCCGTAGGTGCCGCCCATCAAATCTTCAATCAGCATCCAATGCGGCTCTTGCGCATACCATCCAGTATTTGGATCCTGCACCTTCGTGGCCTTACGGTCAGCAGTAGGCCGGTCGTAGAAAGAAAAACCTGAATACATGCAACCGGCCTTTGGTTAATAGATTCTAATGCCTGTACCGCGCCCAGCTCCAGCGTGTAGCGGGTTGAACTCACGCCATACTAGATAGCCCAATGCGTCTGTCATGTGGTCATGCCCGCCTTCCTTATCTGGTGCACCTTTATCGTTATAGCATTGCAGCTCTAGGCATTCGATCATACGTTTGCAAGTGCTGTTAATCTTCAGCCGGTGCTCGCCTTTACCGTTTTCAAGTAACCCCTGCACTGCTGCAACACGATCACGCACAGGCGGATTTGCTTTAGGCGATTGGTTACTGATACCATATTGCTCCAAAATCTGAATATCGGTTTGCGTTGCATTGGTAGACCGATTACCGCCGCTTGCGTCTGGATAGCCATAAAGCCGATGGGCTGGATACCGCCTGCGGATCTCAGCACCTAATGCATCGGTATCATGCGCACCGCTGATTTCGTCAATTATTAATAAACCTTTACCGCTACGGATACCAATAACCGCCGACATGTTGCCAATGTTAAAGTCAACGCCAATACGCAATGGTTCTTCACTGTAATCTGGCAATTGTGTTACTACATGTTTGGCCCTATCAAACCTATCGTAAACAGTGCCAGTCGTAAGGTTAATGAACTCACCATCAAGATATGCGCGTAATAAGTTTGGATCATAGTTAGCCTGCAACCGTTCAATAAAATCAGGCGGTAAGTGCGGATTATCAGCAGTGCGCATCTTGATCAGCTTTCGATCAGTACGTGATAATGCGTCCTCACTAGCAAATGTATTAAACATCCAACGGAATCCCTCTGGTGTTGATGCAGCGCCAAATTGCCTTATGTTGCCAGCACGTAAGCGACCAAGGATTTTGGGAAATGCACGACTCGCGATAGATGGCGCAACAGTATCAATCTCATCTGCTAATACCCACGCAAGGTTTAAACCAATAATACGTGTCCAGTTCTCAAAGCTACGGCATAAAATCTTGGTATCACCTAACGGTAAATGCAACACGTATTCAGGTAATGGGCTAGCGCGATAAGAATATGGGATATTGTAGGACTCGAGAAAAGCATCAAAGTCATTTACAAAAATATCCCGAATCAGCGGACCAGTGGGCTCTAGCACGCAGCCAATAAAGCCTTGGTTAGCTGCTGCAAGATGTACGGCCTTCGCACACAGCGCTCGGGTCTTGCCAGCCCCATAGCCTGCTGATACGCCAAGGATCTGGGTTGTATGGTCATTCACAAAATCAAGCTGGCCAGGATGCAAATCAGCTTGGATTTGTCTTAATGTATCAGGTAAATCAAATGTTTCAATAAATGTTTGGTTTAATTCAATTTGTGCTAGTCGTTTAAGAATCTTCGACATCGACTAACTGCTCACCTGTTTTTGATTGTATTCGCAATAATAAATTACGTTCCTGTTCTGGTGATAGCTCAGATTCTGCTAATGCCTGCACTGCCAGTTCAACCCCTTCCTGCCTAGCGCGAACAATTGCAGCATTATCACTGTAATGTTTACGAAATGCAGGCGAATGCGTGAGCATCCATTGCGCATCTCTAGTATTGCCTTCATCTGCTGCCTTTGCAATAATATTAGCCAGCCGCATTCCACCTTTAGCGCGACCTTCATCAATAGCTTGCAAAAGCAGAATTTCTAGCTGTGTGCCTTTGTCTGTTTTTGCGTTAGCGATCCATTCGTTAATTGCTCGATATGAGACGCCAACAGCGGCTGCGATGTGCTCTAACGGCCCGCCAAATTCAGATAAAATACGCACCTTTTCTATAAGTTCATAATTGAGCTTATAGTGTTTGCGCATTAAATTAGCCATTAGTTCCTAACTTGTACAGGCATGATAAGGTAAGTTTGGCTGCTATCGGCGGGATTTGTCAATACCACAGGAGCATTTGAGCTATTTGCATTAATTGTAATGGTATCTGTAGCAAATGCTCGTAGGCCATCGCAAAAATATGCAGGATTAAACGCAAGCATTGGCAGGCTGCCGGTTATTGGTAATGATTCGATGCCTGAGTTTGCATCAAGTTCAGCCGATAGGGTTAAAGTTTTTGATTGCGCATCAAGTTTAATGACGCTGGTTCCAATTGCTGCAACACGTTGCAATGCGTTTAATAATTGCACGCGATTGATAGTAATGCTGTGGCTGTAGGTATCAGGTATTAACTGTTCAACTTTAGGATATGTGCCGTCAAGTGTACGGCTAATGATAGTGGTGCCGTCTACAAAAGTAAGGCTTACATGCCCGTTATCAAATGCAATCGCTGCTGGTTGCTTTATTAATGCAAGGCAACGCGCCGGAACGATTGCGGAAAATAATGCAGTGCTGTCGATGTTGACAATCGATAACCGGTGCCCATCAGTAGCAGCAATACGCAAATTACCACCACCGGCTGCATATAAATGCACACCAGTTAATATTTGTTTTGCTGCGTCAGTTGCAGCAGCAGGTAATACGGCTGTTAATGCTGCTGTGAGATCGCTGTAGTGGTCACTAACAGCAACAACAGGCAACTCGGGATAATCTGCTGCATCATCGACTGCAAGGCTGTAGGCGCCGCTTGTGGATGCGAGCTTTAGCTGTGTGCCATCTACTGCCATGGATATGGCTTCTGTGGCCTCCATGCGACCTGTGAGCTCTAGCAGCGTGCGATATGGCACCACGGTGTTGCCTGGTATCTCTACGTCTGCCTGGATGCTGCTGGTAATGCCTAGCTCCAGGTCGTAGCCGGTTGCTGTCAGCCGGCCATCACCAGCCGTTAGCAATACGCCAGCGAGGATCGGATGCGACGGTTTAGCCGATACTGCACGCGCAACTGTTTTCAGCAGGTGGCTGAGATCCGATTGGCAGGTTAAAAGTTTCATCTAGTAAATCCAGAACAGTTTGGTAAGCAGCAACCAAATCAATCAGCTCAGCAGCATCCAATGGCTCGCCGTCATCTTGCGCGTTATCCCGCACAGCAGCGGCCACGGCGGCTGCTTCCCCCATTAGGTGGTGCAGACGTTCAATGACTGGTGCTTGCTTGGCTGAGGGCATTGTGGAGGCGCTGGCAACGGTGTGATGGTACTTCGCGGTGGTCGATCGGTCAAGCGCCAATCATATTGCCCCACCCATATGGCAGGTAGGGCAGGTAGGGCAGGCTGAGACTGGCTGCGCTGCAAGCGGTTGGCTTACCTGTCCTACCTACCCTACCTATATAGATAGATATAAATAGAGGGTATATAGGGCATATACCTGGATAGAGTTTGCGCGATAGGTAGGGCAGTAGGGCAGGTGGGGCAATATGCCTAAACATGTTGCAGCGCAACCGATTAGAGCCTGTCCTACCGGTAGGGCAGCAATACTAGGTAGGGCAATCCTTATGGCGATATGTCCATTGCCTACGGCCATTCACCATGGACCTAACTCGGTTAAAGCCAAAAGTTCGCAACACATCGCCTACTTGCATTTGGTCGATACGTGTTTGGCGCTCAGTTGGTTTTTGAATGGCATCACGTAAAACTCGTTCAGTTGTCACCTCAAACAAACCTTCCTTTGCTAACCATTCACGGATGACAGATTCCCATGGACTGCTTACTAGGTAAGTTTCGTTTTCTTCTGTTAGCTGCTGCTCCATATCTCGCGGTAAGTGGCTGGATTCTTTAGCGCGATAGGCATGTACAGCGGCAGACCAGATCTCATCACGTTCGAGCATCAAGGCAGCGGTATTAATTTGGTCCTGCTGAGTCTTGGTTGTAGGTATTACCCAGAAGCGGCGGTTGCCGGTCTCATCAACTAAAAAACCAGTTGATTTATTTGTACTGCCAACGATGATGCCACGCCTTGGGAATGCTTCAACGGCTTTACCGTATGGCACGCGCATGATATCAATTGATTGTGATAAAAACGACTTTACTAAACCTGCGTGCTTGCGATTTGTTATATGGTCTAATTCCGCCCATTCCATTATCCAGCTTCTATGTAATACCATAAGATCATCTTTTGTTGATATATCACCTAACGCATCGCTAAAGAATGGCCCTCCGAGGCAACCCCAAAAGCTGGATTTATAAGCACCTTGATCACCCATTAATACGCAAGCAGTGTCATGTTTGGCGCCAGGTTCAAATGCACGCCTAACGGCTGCAATTAAGGTACGTTTTAACATCTCATCATAAATAGTTGGTTGCTTTATGTCAGCATCACATGGCCGAAGGTAAGTGGTAGCGAGGCGGTCTATATAGCCTGGGTTGTTCCTTGCTGCTACATCATTTAAATATTCGCAAACGGGGTCGTATGAGTTCTCATTTGCAACTTGAACCAAGCAATCAATTGCTAATTCCTTTGATACTTTGTAGCCACGTTCTGCAAGCGTAAGGTAAAAACGATCTAACCCTTTGATTGGATCTTGCTTTATTTCGATTTGCTGAGTAAATGTATTAAACCTGATATCTTGCGCTTCGCTACGCAAAAAAGCTAATAATTCAGCAGCTTCAAGCTTTTCAGGTTTTGTCAGTATTGGGGCAGTTTGGCTTGATGGTGAAAGTATGCGCCTGGGTTTCGGTGTAGATGATTGCCAGCCATCCTTTTTTGCCATATCGCCAAGCGTGCCAAGCGTAATGCCAGACTTCTTAAAGCTGCGCCATTTGTTTGTGCAATCGGCGGGTTTGTGTTTGCCTGATTGTTTAGACCATGACTGCCAATCATTTATTAGGCTGTCATCGCCAATGCTGTGCAATGACATGCCAATCTCTAGCCACATGTCGTAATCGTCAGCGCGGGCTGTCGATAATGCAGCAAGGTATGAGCGTGCGCGGGCAGCATCGTCAAGGCTGTTGCGCGGTTCTATTGTTATGGCCGCGACTGGCACGGGCTTTAGCATCCGCTCGATCAATGCAAACGGTGCAGTTGCAATTTCTAGGTCGTCTGGGCTGTAATTTTTAATCCAGTGGTAACCGGCAGTTAATGGATGAGCGCCGGCTACTACAGATTGGCAACCAGTCCATCGCAGTTCAATTTGCTCTGGTTTACCTTCGCTATCGCTGATGCCAGATTTGTATTTACGTGTTGCAATATCTGCCCAGTACTGATCGGGCACTTGGTATATGACTTGAAACCTACCGTCGCGGCCTGATGTTACGGTCCATGATTTAGGCAGTTGCGACATGGGGCAACCCCAATCGCGGAGAATATTACTGGCGCTTTTGCCGTCATGGTCAAGGAACAGTAACCCACCTGATGGCACCCCGCATAAAACCCCAATAGCTTTTGCACTGCCGCGTTGCAGCTCGCCGTTAAGTGCATCTTTTGTGAGCGGATTGTCTTGCCATGCTGTTTGGTATGGCCTTTTTTTACCGTCAACGGCAACAAAACCCCAACTGCTAGGCAGCCTAGCAAGTTCTTGGTATAGGTTCATTTCTGTGACGCCAGCGCCTGCTCAAGGAGCAGTCTGATTGCTGTTGCGCGTGACATGCGATCACCACGCCATTGGTCTAAATGCCGCAACAATTCCGCTGTAAGGCGTATGTGGGTTGGATGAGCAAGCTTCATTACAGCAGTTCCGATTGCGTTGATGATTCACATGCCTGCAAATTATTAACTGCGCAGTTGTAGTAACTGGGCTTTAGTTCAAACCCAACAAATCGGCGGTTTGCTTGCAAACTGCAATACCCTTCGCTGCCAATGCCAGCAAATGGGCTAAGCACCAAATCGCCTGGGTTGGTCCATAGCTGTAGCCCGCGCCGGATCACTTCAAGCTGCAATGGGCAGATATGGCGCTCATCATCATTTGCCCTAGCGCTGCGGTATTGCAATGTGTCTGATGGGTTTATGTCCATCCATACCGGGCTGGCGTATCGCTGCCAGATGTTGATTGAATCTTTGATCGGATCGCCGCTTTTTGGCGGAGGATTCTCGCCTGCAAACTCCGTAAACGGCCCTGCGCATGGCTCTGGGTTATCGCCCAGCTTGCGCACCGTCACCAGATAATCAGGGATACCTTGGCGGCTAAGAGCTGAATCCTTCCGCACTTGTTTATGCAGTAGCCCGATCGCTTTGGTGCGCTGCATGGCGGTCACAGGATCTTTCCATATGCACACCTCGCTATGGAATACGAAGCCCGCAGCTTGGAAAATACGCAACATGTCACCACGAAAATCTTTAATGCCAATAAATCCATCACGCGATTTGCTGCTAGGCAGATTCATGCAATGAAAACTAATCAAACGACCAGGCATCATTACCCGATGCAGCTCCTTAGCTAGAAACACAAAATGATCAAAGAACTCCTGGTTAGTACGACTGTTGCCCATGTCCCGGTCGCTGTTTGAGTAGGTGTACAGCGACGCGAATGGCGGGCTAAATATGCTGTAGTGGATGCTGTCAGAGTCAATTTGTTTAATGCTCTCGACGCAATCGCCCATATACATATCCCAGTTATCGCCTGACTGGTGCTCCGTGATGTGCGGCGCAACCTGACGCTGGATCTTTTTGAGTTGTTCCATTGTTTGTTGTTTCATGATTTGAACCATTGATTGAGCCATTTGGATGCTTTCCGATTCTTTACGGCGGATATTTTCAATCACTCGGCCTTCGCCTACGTCGTAGATAATGTGTGCATTAACTGGCTGCTGCTGCCCAAATCGCCAGCATCTGCGGATGGCCTGATAGAAAGCCTCGTAGCTATGCGATAACCCGACAAATGCAACATTGTGGCAACTTTGGAAGTTAAGCCCAAAGCCAAAAATGCTGGGCTTACTGACCAATACTCGGATTTTGCCATCTTGAAAATCGATAGCAGATTGGCGCTTGTGATCGTCGCTATCAGCACCGCATACCTCAACAGCACCTTCAATAGCAGCGGTTAGCGCCTTGCTCTCATCGTTTAAGTCACACCAAATCAACCACTGATCGGTATTGCTGTTAGATAGTGATGCGGCAGCATCAACACGCAATTGCAAACTGGCTTTACGCACTTTGCGTTGATCGGTTAATGATCGCGCCTCCATTGCAAATAACGCCATTTGGCCGGCGTCATCTGTTACCGCATCGCGTTGCGTCTCAACTGTGCAGTCTTCAATGTGCAGCGCAGGCAACACAAAATCCCCATCGTCGTAACCAAGGTCTGACGGCTTGCGGATCGTTACTGCCCAACTGCATACCCACTCCCAAAACTTGCTTTTAGCGTGCCCTTTAATGCGCCATTTGGCAGTATCACCGCCATCATGCACAAAGAACATTGCCAACATCTCAGTTCGCGTCATGACGCCCACAAACTCGGCATGGTTGCCAAGTTCCATGTGGTCGTTAGGTGCTGGTGTCGCAGAGCAGGCCAGCCGAAATGGCGTTTGGCTGAATGACTCGATGATCTGGTTACGGATCTTGCCGGTGTATGCCTTGAGGATGCTGCTCTCGTCAAGCACCACGCCATCAAAGGCAGTCGGGTCAAAGTGGCTGAGCTTCTCGTAGTTGGTGATTGTGATACCGGGCTGCACGTCGGATTGCGTTACAGCAAAGTTGCACGCAATGCCAAATTTGGCACCTTCGCGCACTGTCTGGTGCGCAACAGCTAATGGCGCTAGCACCAGCACATTGCCGACTGTGTGTTGATGCACCTGATGCGCCCATTCAAGCTGCATGGCGGTTTTACCCATACCGCAATCAGCCCATATGCAAAACCTACCAACGCGGCAGGCCATCGTCACAATGTCCCGCTGGAATGGGAACAGTGATGCGGTGAATTGCTGCGGATCAAATCCTGCCGGTACGCAGGCAGTGGATTTGGAATCTAGAAATTGCTGATAATCCATAAAAGCTCAGTGGCTTGCCAACTGTAGCATCCACTGCTACGATGCGCAAGCCACTCTTTCAGATTATGGAAACCATGCCTTGCCCAAAATGCGGGCAGGAGTCACCGTTTAGGCTCAGACCCGACACCCAGCATCACGGCCAAATCAATTGCCTTACGCATGGGCACGCGTGGATCTCAAAACCAAACGAGTTGAAAACTGTCCGCCGCAAAGTAAATCGCGATTCGTCTGACTTGGTGCCGGATGATATGCGGGATTATTGCTGGATTTGCTTGCGTGATCGCGCATTACTTAAATCACTTCGACCAATGCAACCGCTTGAGGCGCATCACATCATTGAAGTTAAAGACGGCGGCGCCGATGTACGCGACAACATCATGATTGCGTGCAAGGAATGCCATTCCGGCGTTCATCGCATCCGTGAGGCTTTTAATCGTTATGCGGTTTACGTTGAAAGATGAACCTCCGCCCCTACCAGCACCAACTGATAACCGACATCCGGCTGCAATACCAGCTCGGCAAGCGCAGTGTGCTTGCGGTACTGCCGACCGGCGGCGGTAAGACTGTGTGCTTCTCGTATATTGCCCAGGCCGCGGCACGTAAAGGCAACCGCGTTTGCATCCTGGTGCACCGCCAAGAGTTGCTGGATCAAGCCAGCCGGAGCCTTAGTGGCATGGATGTGCAGCATGGGATTATCGCCGCAAAACGTGGCATGGATTTATCCCACGCGGTGCAGGTTGCAAGTGTCGGTACATTGTCACGACGTTTGCATTTATTGCCCAAGGATTTCTTTCAGCTTTTGGTGGTTGACGAGGCGCATCACACTACAGCCGGCACCTGGGCTAAGACGCTGGCTCATTTCCAGGCAGCCAAACTGCTAGGCGTTACCGCTACACCTATCAGAGGTGACGGTCGCGGCCTGGGTGAGCATTACCAAGCGATGGTGCAAGGGCCTAGTGCTGCATGGCTAACGGATAACGGATTTCTGGCACCTGCCAAAGTGCTTGCACCGCCGGGCTTTAGTAGCGCCGGGCTGCGTAAACGTATGGGTGATTTTGATATGACGCAAGCCGGTGAGCTATTGCAGCAGGGCCAAGCGATGGGCGATTG
>Ga0209850_1000045_pt1 | contig 15908 bp, 17 predicted proteins | sample GWRWT2_2Sept14_FD_187193 | JGI IMG/M metagenome (GOLD analysis project Ga0209850, IMG submission 187193) | Sand microcosm microbial communities from a hyporheic zone in Columbia River, Washington, USA - GW-RW T2_23-Sept-14 (SPAdes) (version 2) ...
CAGCCCCAAGTGGCCGTGCGCGTGGACGGATAGTGGGAGTTCCAGCAGGGTCATCTTCAGCGCGTGGATTGCGTAGCACATCATCCACTGCACCATCGCGGCGTTCGCAAAAGCGCGCTCGATGTTGGGCCACAGCTTGACGCTCATTTTGAGCAGCAGCCGCCATGCGGACAGTCGGGCTGCGACAAAGCCGAAGTTTAGACACACAGCCTTGTCGTAGTCAGGGAACCAGTCTTCTAACTCAGCGTGAGAGCAGTGCATACTAAGTGCTGTTGCCTCGTCGTCGAGCCGCTGTGTGCCGCACGGTTTGTTGCGTCCAGCCAGCACTTGGAAGTCGGTTAGGCTATTGAACAGTGCTTTCTCGTCCTCGGTGAAGGCCCGCTGTAGCACCGCATCTGCGTCGCAGAAGATGATTACGTCGTCTTCCGCCCACCACTCTGGAACAAAATCACAGAAGCCGCCGTTTTGTAGCATCCACTTTGGGAGTTGAAGTGCTGCGTCCGCATACTTGACGGTAACAATGTCGACAATGGGTAGCACGACACCAGAGGGTGGGTCGTCTGCGACAATAAACACTGCGCCAATCGCGTTGCTGCGGCTGCTGAGTGGTTCAAGTGAGCGCAGGAAAGCGCGTGCGCGTGGCAGATAGTTTGGCGTAACGCCAGTGGCGAGTCTGATCATAGGTTTTTCTTTAGGGTGGTGAACCCAAAGGACTCGTTAGTGTGGGCGGAGATGTGCCATTCCGGATGGGCGGCGATGAAAGCATCTACAGCGTCTAGGATGCCAGGAGTTCCAGGCAGGTCGCCGCTGCGTCCGAAGATTTCCGTATCGTGTAAAGCAACGCACACCGCGCCAGCGCGTCGGGCCAATTCAAGTTGAATAGCCACTGAGTTCCCATTGTGCATTGCGTCAATGAACACGAAGTCGCATTCGGGGATGCTTTCCAGAGCGTCAATGTCGGTTTGCACAAACCTCAGATGTGCGTCCTCACTGTCTGCGAGCAATTCGAGTGCCGTAAGCTCGTCAGTGCGGACTAAGTCGTAGGTGGTTAGTGTGCGCGGGCCTCCGGCCAACAGGGCGGTAGTGCTAGTTGCCCAGCGGGTCCCAAACTCTACCACGTGGTAGCCCGCGGCAAGTAGGTAAAGGGCGGGAAGATGCTCGCGTATATCCGAGGGCGCAACGAGTAGGTCACAATATTTTTGGTAGATGGTCATGGTAGGTAAATACTTTTCAGCGTCGGGTTCATGTAGAGTGCGGCGGTGGCCATGTTGGAGATGGGGTGAATCAGCGCTTTGGCGTGACTCATCACCATGACTTCCTTGAAACACTGGACAGCATCTTCCACCGTTTGTGGGACGACTTCATGGAAGTTGACCGAGCGGTCGGGCGACCTGCGAGTTTGGGGGTAGCTTGTCACGTCAAAGCGGGCGGCCAACCAATCCACGGTGGACTGGTCACTGCACACCGCAAACACGCGCCCACCACCAGAAGCTTGAATAGCGCGGGCGTATTGATCCAGTGTCTGGCACTCTCCGGTAACTTGCTCCCCAGCGTGGGGGATAGAGCGCACTTGCACGGCGATACTTTCCCCGATGTCGTAGTCTTCCACATCGTCCTCCACACTGTTGGATATGGTGGGCAGTGGAGTGAACCGCTGCCACAGTTGATTGAGTCGGTAACGCCACCCTCCGTCGCTGTGGTAATAGGCCGCGACGTTCTTATACGTGTAGTCTTGATGTGGGTATGGCTCAATCACGTCGCCACCCCTGTTTTCCGTAGGCTCAAACAGATGATTCCACAAGTTGTCCCCCTCCTTTGAGTAGAGGGTGCCGTTGCTGAAGTCTACGTGGACGTGCTCGTAACGCTCCGCGCAGGTGATGACCTTGTTGATGAGTGAGAACAGTCCCGCGCTGTGGGCGACAACTACACACGCTGGGAGTTTAGGTGTAGCGGAGTTCATCGTGCAAGGATTTCTTCGTATTCCGCTCTGTGTCGGTCCACACCACCTTTTTGCCATGACCACTGCTGCCGTATGGAGCGAGGGTAGCCATCCGTGGACGGGTCAGCTAAACGCCAGTCGTAGAACGAAGGGGTGTAACGGAGTGCGAAAGCGCCGAGCAGGTTGAACTCACTAAACTCGCGGCCTTTCACTTTACTGATGTATTCCCGCAGTGACTCTTTGTGCGTGGCGGCGATGTGGTCGCGCAACAACGGGAAGGTGCGGCGGTCGTAAACCAAAGGCATCACTGCCATGTGCTCAAAGGTCGGCGTTTCTCCCATCGCAGCAGCCGTGATGGGCAGCCACATCTTTGCGTCGCCCGTCTCTGCCCAGTGCCTGATGAGTTGAAGTGGCTTACCGCGCTCATTGCAGAACGACGCTGGTGTTACTGGCTCCGTAGCAAAGCAGTCGGAGTCGACGAAGCATATCAACTGCCCAGTGCAGTATTGGTCGGCGCACAGTTTATTCTCCTGCTGTGCAACATATGGGTCGCACTTGGCGTCGTTATACCACACGACTTTTGCGCCACGGAAATCGAATAGGTCGAAGTGAGGCTCGTCACCTGTGGGGATGCTGACGACAACTTCATGGAATCCGCTGGCGAATTTCTCCAGCGAGCGCAGGCAGTAATTAAGCCATTCGCGGTCGCCGCGGTAGGTGCGTATGAATATGGACGTGGTCATAGATGTTACCGTAGAGCAGCAATCATCGCGTCGGCGAACAAAAAGCGGGCCTGTATTCGTGTAGGGAGCGCCCCACACCCGAAGGACTTATAAAGGATGTCCTGCAAGTCGGCCTCAGTTGCCTGCCCCGCGTAATACTCGCGCAAGCTCATGCCCTTCTGAAATGAGTAGCGGTCGGAACCTTGCGCGGCGAAGGCAGGGCCCCCATCTTGGATGGGTGTTGGTGGTGTTGTAGTCTCAGGTTTTAGTGCAGTCATAGAGTATTGTTTTTCGCGTAGGTCGCAATCAGCAGCGCATCGCTCATACCGTCATTGGGTGTAGTGCTTCGCTGGGTTTTCTGCAAGCTTATATTTGGATATAGTTCTTTGCATCGTCTAATTGATTTGTCTTTGGAGTCGCCGGACAGCATACCGCGGAACATGACCGCCTGCCACGTCTTTGGGTCGATAGGAATAAACGGAGCACGCAGCCCTCCGCGCAGGCACATTCGGATTGCGCCATAGCAACCCCACGTGGAGCACAGTGCTAGAATCCCAGGGCTGAACTTTTGCGCCCGCTCTACAACAAAGCGCACAGGCCCATGCTCCGCTACGATAGACTGACACGTCGAATAGAACCACGCGTCGTCAAGCTCTGTGCTTTGCTTTGGCACTTTAGGCAGGGTCACGAATGGGTAGATGATTGGGATTCCGTTAGGTGGAAGAACTGCGAGCGCACCGGAAGTGGCGTTGTCCACGCCGACATAAGAAGTTGCCTGAGACATAGGCTACCACTATGGATAACACTTGCAGCTAACACAAGATTAAAGATCAGCGGGGCTAAGATTAAACCACGCCTTAGCTGCGGCGAACGGCACGAGCTGCAAATAAGAAGTCTCCAGAGTCCGCACGTCATGACCAGCGTTCTTCGAGGTCATGCTAGCATTTTTGTGCAGCTCTAAGTGATAGCTGACGTAGCTATGCCTCAGCGCATTGTCGCGCCATTGGACTCCCGCTGCCTTTGAGGTAATCAAAATCTGGTTGCCGATTGAGATGGGACAAACCCTGTCCTCCGGATTCCACCTTTCGCTCAGCTTTGTGAGCCAGGCGCCTACATTCGGCTCTAGATTAACGATGCGGCGGCGGCTAGTTTTTGTAATCGCGGTCGGCAGCACTAAAGAATTATTCTCAGGCTGCCAGTCGGACCAGTGCATACGCTCTATTTCGGCGCGACGCACACCAGCAAATCCCGCGATCACCAGGTATGAAGACAGCGGCTCACTATGAGCAGCCCTCAACAGCTTCAGCATCTCTTCTGGCGTGAAAACTTGCGGGTCCGAAACGGGGACCTTAGGTCGTTCGGTGAGCTCGGCTGCATGAGCGGTAGTGCTACTGAGCCAGCACTTTCGTTTCGCAAAGTTAAACAGTGACACCAAAGTGACGCGATGGTTAAGGCGCGTCTTTTGATTATAGCTCACGCCTTGAAGGTAGCCGTCAAGATCAAGCGCGTTCAGGTCGGTTAGATAGCCAGTAAACGTAGCGTCAAATCGCTTGAGGTGACTGCGGGTCGAACGGATATGTCTCAGCGAAACTCCGTTGCGGCCTAGCGCATCTAGAAATATTGAGATAGCGTTGGCGACAGAAATCTTCGGACCAGACGCAGGCGAAACCGATTCCGCAAGAATTGACATCAAGCGGTCTGCCCCGAACTTCGCTAGAAAACTTGACACGGTTGAGGCTACTGCTACGTCTTGCGGCGAGCTGACTTTTACTTTATGTTTAGTGCGGATTATGGGTTGTGTTGTCATGGACCCTTAGAGTATATGGGTTGCGTTTCGTTCAAACAAAAGCAAAATATAATTTATGTCGAAGATGATGTATCGTCGGGAGTGGCCGTTTAACCGACAGTTGGAGATTGAGCTAGCGTGTTTCTTGCACGGGCTATCTGTCGAAGACGGAGGCCTCGGAAAGAGTGAACACTTTTGGAATGTCGTCTCTATCCTGTGGCCGGAAGGCAGCACAAGGGGTTTCGTCCGAAACCCGTGGTCGGAGAAGATGGTGGAAGAATCATGTCGCTGGCAATACCTCGCGGTGTCCGGCCCCGCGTCGGCATCCAAGACCGAGACCTACGCTCTGTGGAGCATAGTGAATTTCCTAGCGGCCCCGCAAACAACGATGGTCTTGGTGACGTCCACTTCGTTGAAGGATTCTCGGAAGCGTATCTGGGGCGCAATTATGGACTTGTGGCAGCACGCATCCGTAAAGCTGTGGGGAAAGCCCGTCGACTCGCTCGGGATCATACGCTGCGACCTCGGGGATGGGAAGGTCAATCATCGGGCGGGGCTCGCTCTGATTGCTGGTGATGCCCGCAAAGAGAAGGAGAGTATCGGGAAACTGATCGGTATTAAGAACCAGCGCGTGTTTTTGATCGGCGATGAGTTGCCTGAGTTGTCGCCCGCACTTGTCGAGGCTGGAGCTAGTAACTTGTCGCAGAACCCGTTCTTCCAGTTTATCGGAATCGGAAACCCAAACTCTATTTTTGACCCACACGGAGCCCTATCGAAACCCAAGGCTGGTTGGAAATCTATCTCGGTTCGCGACACCGAATGGGAGACTGAACTCGGGTATGCCATTCGGTTTGACTCCGAGCTTTCGCCAAACATTCTGGAGGGCAGAGACACCTACCCGTTTTTGCCGACGCTGAAGAAGATTGAGATGGCGAAGAAACAGAACGGGGAAAACTCTCTCGCATACTGGCGCATGTGTCGAGCGTTCTGGTGTCCGGAAGGTTCGTCCGAAGGAATCTACACGGAAGTCGATCTCGCGGCCACCGAAGCGGACTCCAGTAAAGTTCAGTGGGCCTCAACACCCGAGCCGTATGCTGGACTGGACCTGGGGTTCACCTCCGACGGAGATGCTACGAGGGCGCAGTTCGGGCTGCTCGGGATGTCGAGAGAGGGGCTCGTCACCTTGCTATACACAGACAACATCTTGCTCGCCGAGGACAAGGACTCGAAGACTCCACGGAATCAGCAGATTGCTAGGAAGTATAGAGACGAGTGTGTCAGGCGCGGGGTCACGCCCTCGCACGCAGGATATGATCAGACCGGAGCAGGCCAGGCGTTTGGCGATATTCTGTCTGAAGCGTGGTCGTCCGACGTTAAAGGCGTGTATTTTGGTGGAGGACCCAGCGAGTATGAAGTTGGGTTAGACAGGGTGCCCGCTACTACACGATACGTAGACCGCGTGTCTGAGCTTTGGGACGTAGGCAGCGATTATCTGCGAGGAGGCCAGCTCAAGGGCATCAGCAGTGAGCTGGCAATAGAGATGACGTCGCGTCGGCGTGGCACCGTCAAGCGAGGAGACTCCGTGCTCATAAAGGTAGAAGCCAAAAAGGAAGTGCGAAAGCGGACAGGCAAATCACCTGATTTAGCTGACGCCGCGTTCATTCTACTAGATGTATGCCGGACAGTTGGGAAGTTTAAGCCAGCCACGGCCCAAGTCAGGTCCAACACTCAACGAAAAAAGTGGAAAATGTTTGTTCGAGACACAGATAGCGTATCGCAAACGTCCACAACTACGACGGATTCGGACGGCCTAGCCGAGATAAGCACCCCCGTCCTGCCCCTGCGCAGGGCGTATAAAGCTCCGGTCATCGCCTTGTCTGGGTGGGGAAACACTAGGTTACTGCATTGACAAATGGGGTAAACCCAGTGAATGGTCTGTTGTGCTGCTAGTATACCCGATCTCAAACTTCGATTTGACGTTAGCTAAGGCGATTGCCGGATGGATAGTGGACCTCGGAGGGGTCCAGGACTTTCCTGCGCTCCTTGTGGTCGACCCTGAGATTCCCCCAGAGGAATGGAGAATGGTGCGGGCAATACTAGAGAAGGCGTTCAAGTCAGTATCTGCGGTATACGCTTCGCTGGACCCCTCAGTCGATAAGGGATGGCCCGCTGGTCCCAACGCAATGTTCCGAGCTGCCGCAGCAGCTGCCCCAGAAATCTTCCCCGAACTTCCGTGGTATTTCTTTGAGCCTGACAATACTCCACTGGCTTCCGATTGGCTGAAGCGCATCGAGGCCGAGTATGCAAGCGCAGACCGCCCGTTTGTTGGGGTTCTACAGCAGAGCTGGAGGCTCCTGATGCCACAGAACGAACGAATCCCAGCGGGGCAGCACTTGGTCGGAACTGGAGTCTATCCCTCCCGCCTATTTCAATACACGCAAGCGCACATACAATCCCGCGACCCAATGAACGGCCGTGTGATTGCGTTCGACGTGGCGATGCAGACCGATATTGTTGACGGCAACTTCGCCAAGCACACCAACTTGATTCAGCACAACTGGCTCACCTGTAACTATCGGAGAGAAGCGGACGGGAAGATACATTGCGACCCAACCAAAGGCCGTCTCGCTGGACAGGCAGGCTTTTCACTGCCGCACGTAGTGAACGAAACAATCGCGGTCGTGCATGGGTGCAAAGATTTAAGCCTGCTCAAGTTGCTCTTGAAAGAGCGCATGGCTCCGCAGCCTGCGCCAATCCCGCTGGATACTTCCGCAGAGTCTTTCCCAGTGGTGGAGATTATTCCCCCTCGTAAACTAAAATCCAAAACCAAACAACGACATGGACAAAAAGCATAGCACACCCGCGTGGACCCGCAAGGAAGGCAAATCCGAATCCGGAGGCCTGAACGCTAAGGGCCGCGCATCATACAACGCCGCAAATCCTGGTAAGCCTGGGCTGAAGCCACCACAGCCTGAGGGAGGCAAACGCAAGGAGTCCTTCTGTGCGCGAATGACAGGTATGAAAGAAAAGCTTACCAGCGCAAAGACTGCCCGCGACCCAGACAGCCGCATCAACAAGAGTCTCCGAGCCTGGAATTGCTAACTACCATGAGCACCGAAATCGCATACGGACAAACCGACCTAACCCCCCTACCCGCCTCTGGGAAAGCCAAGTCTAACGACAGGCTCCCTACCGTGACGGCGGCGATGGCCCTATACTACAACCTGAAGACCGCGGACGAGCTGAGTGCTCTGAACAGGTCCACGGTGCAGGCCATGTTGGACGGTGCGGCCCCGTATAACAACGAAGCGTTGATTAGGTCGGGTGCAGGATTCCGGCATAACCTGAACTTCGGTGAGGGGGCAGCGATTTTGGAAGCAGCGATTACGGCATACACAGACTTAGTTGACTCTGTTGAGTATCTGGCCTCCCTTAAACTCCCACCAGCAGCAGGGGACCCAACAGCACGACACGAGGTAGAAGAAGTAATTGCCGAAGAGTTCCATCGGATGGTGCGTGGCTGGCCGGAGTTCGACTCGTATTGGACGCGGCTCGCCAGCGAGTTTATCTCACACGGGGTGAGCATCGCTACTTTCCAAGATGACGACAGTTGGAAGTGGACACCAGGCGGTTGGGATGATTTCTTGATTCCGCGACAGACGGCCGCTACGGAGGAGGCTGTCGAAGTATTAGTGGCCCGCCGCAGCTATATGGTGCATGAGCTGTATAACATGATTGAGGACGAAGCGGCCGCCAAAGAAGTCGGCTGGAATGTGAATGAAGTCCGGCAGAATCTCGTCATTGCTACCAACAGTTCCCGCGGTCAGGACATGCGTGGATGGTGGGGTGACTGGATGCAGCTACAAAAGCGTCTGAAGAATAACGACCTGCAAGTATCGTATGCTGACGCGGTAGCGGTGAAGACCCTGCACTTTTGGGTGCGCGGGTTCGACGGCCAATACAGTCACTACATTTGCATGGAGACCCCAGTGAAGCCGACCACAGCGGAGTTTCTGTTTAAGAAAATTGACCGCTTTCAGTCCGCCGCAAATGCTTTCACGGTCTTCAGTTACGGCGTCGGCAACGGCAGCTACCACTCAGTCCGCGGCCTAGCGTATAAAATCTTCCCGATGGTGCAGACCAGCAATCGTCTGCGGTGCTCCGTATTGGACGGCACACTGCTTTCGTTGTCCATGCACTTGCAGCCGAAGGACTCTGCCTCTATGGAGGAACCGCCGATTACTGTGAATGGCCCAGTGGCCTACATCTCGCCGGAGATGAACGTAGTCGAGAAGAACTTTGGGAATCCAGCCGAACACGCAATGCCGATTATTCGGGATTTGGCGATGCTTACGCAGAATAATTCCCCAGCATATCGTGCAAACACGTCGTCCGCCACAGGCATCGAGCGCACTAAATATGAAGTGCAAGCGATGCAAGAGGCAGACACTACGCTGTCTATCTCTGCAATCAACGTGTTCTACCGCTCTTGGAGACGGGTGCTGCGTGAGATGTTCTCCCGCGTTCAGCGCATCGGACCTATGGATGAACGGTTTCCTGAGGTTCAGGAGTTCTATATGCGCTGCATGGAGCGTGAGGTATTGCCCGAATATGTCATGGCGATTCGAGATGTTGAGCCCGTCAAAGCAGTGGGCTACGGCAGCATCGGTCATCGTCAGGTAGCTTTGGATGCGGCGATGTCGTTGATTGGTAGCTTTGATGAGGTTGGAAAACGCAACGTGTTGCGGGATTCTATCTCGGCCCGCTTCGGGCGCGAAGTCGCTGACCGTTACCTGCCTAAGATTCCGCAGACCCGTCCAGTCATTGACGAGAAAATTGCTGAGCTCGAGAACGCTGCGCTCCGTGGCGGCAGCCCAGCCCAAGTGCAGCAAGGCGAGAACCACGCGGTTCATGCTCAGATTCACTTGCAGTCCATCGCTGAGATTATGCAGGACCTTGAGAAACGTCGCTTGATGGGCGAGGACTTTGACTTCATGGCGCTTGAGCCGGAGCTTAGGTTTGTCGGGGCGCTGATTGATCACACCACCCCGCATGTGGAGATATTGAGTCAGGACCCGATGCGTGTGCAGCAGTCCGCATCATTCCGCGAGGCGTTGAACAACTTCACTGCAAGCTGGAAGACGTTCATCAACCAGTATCAGAAAACACTCCGAGACCAGCAGGCCAAGGCCGCCGCGCCACAAGGCTCCGAGCAAGAGATGGGCGCAGAGGGCGAACAGCCAGAGCAAGAGTCTGAGGAACAAAAACAAACGGCACAGAAACAAGCGATGGAACTTCAGATGCTGCTTGAGAAGCACCGCGTGAACAATCAGTTGAAGGCTGCCGACGTGATGAATAAGATTGAGTTGCGTAAAGCGGAAGCTGACACTAAGATGGCTATTCAGCTTCGGGAACAACGGCTCAAAGAACAGAGGGACGCGGGAGTGACACCATCACCACAAGCCCAAATCCAAACTCCCGCAGTGACTACTTAATATATGACACTAACAAAGTGGAAAGTAAACCCGCACAATCAACAGCGGCTGGCCGAGCTATTGGCTGACCCCGTATTGCAATCAGCGTTTGACGTAATCAGGCAGGCACACGAACCCACGGTCCCCGACCGTGACGGGGGATTGATAACTGCCGAAGTTAATAGCGAGCTCGCCCGTCGATACGCACACAGGGCTGGCGTGTATGGAGCCCTTCGGTTTTTGGAAAAGCTCGCCTCCCCTGAACAAATCGTATCACCTACCTTGGCTGAGTGGGGGACACTTCAATCAGACTTAGCCATTCGTCCTTTAACTCAAACCAAATAACTTAGAATAATATGCCAGAGAATCCTACACTGACCGCGACCGTAGTCGCTCCTACTCCTGCCAACTCTCCTTCAGCGACGCCCGCTGAGTCAGGGATAGTAATCCCAAACCCGACGACTACTCCGTCCTCGACGGCGGCCGGAGAAAGCACGGAAGAGGCAATCATTCGCCGGATGCGGGACCTAGACTTGCTGACCGACTCGACCCCCCACCCTAAGCAAGTTGAGCCACCAGCACCTCCGGCGGAAGTGAAGACGCCTCAGTCCGCTGACTTGGAAGAGGACTCTCTGAAGAGCGAGATTAGCAGCGCCACAGAGAAGATGACTCGTGACCAACGCGAGGCCTTCACTAAGAAGACGTATGAACTTCGTGACTATAAGCGAAAGGTAAAAGAGCTGGAAGCCACCGCATCAAAGACCGTGGAGCTTGAGGCACAACTCAAGGCCGCACAGGAAGCGGCAGCTAAAGCACCTACGGCTCCGCCGGACTATGAGCAGGTAAAGCTGGAGGCAGAAACTCTCCGCAAACGATTCTCCGAAGCCGACCAAGAGCTGGCGGCCACGCGGTTAGAGAAGTCTGAGGTCTTCCGTAAAGAGATAGGTGAACCGCTTGCTGTAGTGGAGGCAGAGATGGGGACTATCGTGAAGCGATACGGCATGGACCCAGCACAGGTAGCTAAAGTAGTGGCGAGTAATACTGAAGATAGAACTAAACTCATCTCAGAGGTAGCGTCTGAGATGGCCGAATACGACCGCCAGAAGTTCTTCCGTCAGGTAGATGCGTTTGACGCTTTGGCCGACAAGAAAACCGCGTTGATGTCCAATGCTCAGGCCGCGCTAAGCCAGCTGACCGCCAGACAACAGGAGCAAACTCAAGCAGAGCAGTCCCGAACCGCAGACGAGTATAAGGCAGCAGTTCCAAAGTTCTGGAACGAGCTGGCAGCCGCGGCAGAGTTGAAGCCTGTGGACGGAAACGATGCGTGGAACGCTGCACTCTCCGACGCACAATCGTTCCCTACAAAATATACTTACGAGGCCTTCGACACGCCAAGTCAGGCAGGAATTATGGCCAGAGCCGCTGCTCACCCCTTGCTAGTTGGCGCACTTCAAACAGCCAAAACCCAACTCGCGGAAGCCAACGCACTGATTACACGGATGCGCGGGGCTACGCCAGCGGCTGGCGGCGGGGCCGCAACTGCAGTTCAGCCAACAAGCGCAACGGCAAGACTCCCGTTTGAGGAAGCCATCACAGTTAGAATGCGCGAAGCCGGATTGCTATAACGGCCTTGCTTTTCATTATGTATCCGGCAAGAGGTTCATTAGCGCACGATGTCTGCTTAACATCGAACGGTTCGCGTGAGACCGGACTCAACACACCGCAGAGAGACAAGTCGTTACGACATTCACCTAGTGGATGGCCAGACGACACCACCAATCAACCAACCTAGCGGGTTGGCTATAACTCTGCTGAGCCCGCACCCAAAACAAATAACCTACACACATCATGGCCGCTGAAACAATCAATAAAATCTTCGCTGAAGAGTCTGGCCGTATCGGCCCAGACATCCTTCGCCGAACCACTAACATCTCACCTTGGCTTGACCTCGTGCAAACGGGTCAGTGGACCCCAGAAATGGGCGACACAGTCAAAGTCCTGACCGCAGGGCGAATCCTGCCTACGGATTCTAACGGTGTCCTATCCGAACCAACTTGGAGCGACATCACTAGCTCGGCTACTTACGGGAACGCAGGCGGTGCCTGTTTGCCTACTGTAACCACGCTCAAAGCTGGTAACACTCTGGCGGAATACAAACTCTCGCAGACTGCACTTGAGTCTGACCCGCTCTGCGTTACCAACTTGCGTAACTCCTGGCAAGTCGCCAAGCAGTTGAGCGCGATGAAGAAAGGTCTGGCCGACGCCACGAAGTTTACTCTCGTGGAACGTGCCCGCACTGAGTATGCCCGCGTTTGCACCAATCACGTCCTCGTTACCACGGCTGGAATCTCCTCGGGCACCACGATGCCTAGCGGTGCTAGCAAGGTGGCAGCGAATATGTCCGATGAACTGTTGCGCGACATCTATAGTGACCTCGTCCATATCGGTGCTACGGAAAGCCCGCTCCTCCTCAAGGCCGACGGCTCGCCCCTGTTCTCGCTGTTCACCAGCATGGAACAGAGCCGCTTGCTGAAAGTCGCTTCCGGAACCCGCGATGACTATCGCTGGAACCCGCAGCTTGTCGGAGAGCTCACGAAAATCTACTCGGCCTACGGCTCGATGTCTGCTCCACAGAGCGGCTATCAACATCTGGTCGATGCAACCCCGCCTCGCTGGCAGTGGAGTGGCGGCGCATGGGTTCGCGTATGGCCCTACACCCGCGTCGCAGGCGACAACGGCTACGTTCTTGTCAAGAACGACGCCTATCGCACCGCAGCTTGGGAGGATTCATTCGTGTTTCATCCTGAAGTTATCAAGATGCTCTACCCAACCAGCATCACGACTGAAGGCGAAGGCACGTCCTTCCAGCCTGTCAGCTACCGTGGTGAATGGAAATGGCAGAACATCCTGCACAAGGATGATAACCCCGATGGCACCATCGGTAAGTTCCGCGGCATCTTCACGATGGGCGCAGAGCCGATGTTCAGTGACTTCGGTTACCGTATCCGTCACTCACGTTGCCGCAACCAGACCGCGTTCTACGCAGCCTGCAGCTAATCAGTAGGGGAAATCTCCTACGAACACGGGGCCCGTCGCTGGGAACGGCGGCGGGCCCTTCTGTTCTCCACTGTCGTTCGTGGAGTTACAGCACAGGACGTTGAGCGACATACTTTCTGGGTAACTATTAAACACGGATGAGCGCAATCAAGCAATCAATTACGGGCACAGGGAACATCGTGCTGGGGGCTAACACGCTCACTGTCGCGGGGACTTCCAGCGTGAGTGGCACGAACACGGGCGATCAAACGAGCGTTACGGGAAACGCAGGAACGGCGACAGCTTTAGCTACGGCTCGCAACATTTTCAACATTAGTTTTAACGGCACGGCAAATGTTGCTGGCGATGCAACGAACACAGGCCACTTCGCTAGTATTCCAGGCACTGGCGCAGCGGGGCATTTCGTCACTGAGAACGGAACCGTGCCGACACTTATAGCCGGACGCTCGGCTTGGTATTCCAATGGCAGCGGAGTCCCTTCTTTCAAAAATGGAACTGGCACTGCTGTTACGCTTGTGAGTAGTTCCGACTTAGGCACGAATGTTGCCACTTTCCTCGCAACTCCATCCGGCGCAAACCTAGCATCTGCGCTCACATCGGCATTACCAGAAACAAAAGGCGGCACAAATCAGACGACATACACCACGGGCGACCTGCTTTATGCCAGCGCAGCAAACACGCTTTCCAAGCTGGCGGATGTAGCGGTTGGCAGCGTGCTTTCCAGCGGCGGCGTCACTACGGCTCCGGCTTGGAGCGCATCGCCATACATAGGCACTTCGATTAACCTTGGACACGCCACCGACACGACAATCACCCGCGTCTCCGCTGGCAGAATCGCGGTGGAAGGCGTAAATGTCGTCACCATTTCGTCCGCGGATAACCTCGCGAACAAAAGCCTAGACAATACGTGCAGCTTGAGTGGCTCCTTCTCCGGCAGCGCTAGTTCTGCCACATTCTACATTAACTATTTCTCCCCACAGTCTTACTACGGCGACACTTCAACAAGTGCCTATACTTGGTGGTTTGATTCTGCACAACTCTGTCTAGCGCAATACCTCGGCGCGAGCAACCTCGGGAAGCGGGCTACGCTACCCACGGTTCTTTACGGTAACTATGCGCCGACGGTTTGTTGCGCCAACTCCGCCAACGCGCAGGACTATATCGCCAATTCCATTGTCGTAACCAACTCGACCGTCACATGGACGTTCGCCTCGATAGTCGGCTTCGTCATCGGGGACGCGGTAAAGCTGTCCAACTCGGGAGGATCGCTGCCTTCTGGATTCACGACTTACGATACTTACTACATCATCGGAACCTCGTTTTCGGCGGGCGTCAGTTGTCAGCTTGCTTCCTCGCGCACAGGGAGTGCTATCAGCGGCAGCGGTGGAAGTGGCACGCACACGATGACGCGAGTGAACTGCATCGGTAGCAACATCATTCCGGCGAACCTGCTTGTGGCTGGAAAGAAAATCAGGATTCGCTCGCAAGGCGGGGAGTATAGTAACAGCAGCTACACGGTCACTCCTACCATCACGGTTGGCGGCACACAAGTCAGCGCAATAATGTCTAGCACATGGCTGCCGAGCAGCGGCAACTATTATGGGTTCACGCTGGATGCGGTTTTGACCATGTTCGATTCGTCGCGCATTTCTTGCGAGGGGACGGTGCTACTAACCACCCAGCAGAGCAGCGGCTCCCACTATTCCTATTCGCTCGACACGACGAACGTGGCTTCGGGTAGAACCACGTCTGTCAGTTTCACGAACGCCTCGCCTACGGTCGTGACACACTCTCTTTCAGGGCTTGCCGTCGGCGACGTGGTTCGCTTTGTGGACACGGGCGCGGTGACTTGGCCGACGGGGACATGGCCGAACGGCATCTATCAGAACGTGCCTTACTACATCACGGCGACGCCATCCGGCTTGACAATACGGCTTTCGCTCTCCGCTGGCGGGACTGAAATCAACACCACCAGCACGGGATCAGGCATGGGCATGCAACTCGTCGCAAAGAAGATCGATGCCACGATTGCCAATGCCATTGGAGCGACATGGAAGTGGAGCACCGGCCATGTGGCCAATTTTATTACGGTAAACAGCACAACCATCGAAATCCTCAATTAAAATGACACCCATCGAAATCGCAACCGAACAACTTGAAATCATCGCAGGAGGCGCGCAGGGCTTCGTGTTTACCGACGCTGTTGAAAAACTACGGGCCGTGCTTGCGAAGATTACCGATGTAACCGCCGACCGCGACAGACTCGCCGCGCTGCTTGCCGATGCTTCCGCCGCCTTCGACGCTGGCGACATCGCCACGCTGACAACGATGCGCGCTGCTGCGCTGCAAACCGAGAGCGAGAAGAAGCTCGCCGCCGCACTTGCTAAAAAGGCAGAGGCGGAAGCCGAGATTGCCGCACTCACCGAATAAGCCATGACGCTCGAAAACGCTCTACTCATAGCCGTAAGCTCCGTGACTGGTGCATTGTGCTTCCTTGCAAAAATCCTATGGCATCGCAGCGAACAATGCGAGGCTGATCGCAAGGAGCTGCGAAGTGCGATAGAGGCTGTTAGAGAGCAAGCTGGCGAGAACCACGGTATGCTAATGGCGTATCGTATGTGCCCAGGAAAACCCTGCCCCTTCAAAGAAACACTAAACCTATGACAACCAACTGGAAAACAACCCTAAGCGGAATCGGAGCCGCATTGACCTCCGCGCTAACCGCAATCGCCGCCCTGCCTTATCAGCTCGGTGACGTTGCTACGATTATCCCGCCCGCGTGGAAAACCCGCGTCGTGGTAGCTGGGCTCATCGCCACAATCATCCTAAAGTCCGTTAACTCATTTGTCCAAAAAGACGCCTCAAAACAATGAACCCATTTATCCACGACCCTCGTCGCACAGCATCGGCGTTAATCCTCGCCGCTTTCG
>Ga0209850_1000047_pt1 | contig 15901 bp, 22 predicted proteins | sample GWRWT2_2Sept14_FD_187193 | JGI IMG/M metagenome (GOLD analysis project Ga0209850, IMG submission 187193) | Sand microcosm microbial communities from a hyporheic zone in Columbia River, Washington, USA - GW-RW T2_23-Sept-14 (SPAdes) (version 2) ...
ATTATTTATATATAGTATAATTTTTAAAAATATAATAAATAAAGATAATTTTACATTATTCATTTTAAATAAAATATATTATATATTAAATATTAATGATATATATAAAATTATTTTAACATTAAATATAATTACATTCGGCTATATATCAAATTACAATAATATACATATGTTGTATTTAATAATTATAAATTATTGGTGTATTAATATAATTGATTATAAAATAAATGGAATTAAAATAGAAATAATTTCATCAAATAAATTAGAAAAATTAAATTTAAAATTAATAGAGAGCTATTATTCATATAATAAAATAAATAATTCAAATAATAATTTAAAAAAAAATAATTTACAAAATAGTTTAATTTATCAAAATTTTAATGATTTAAATCCAAAAAAACCAAAAATATATGATAATGATGATATTATTAAAAATGGTGAAAATATTAAAATATTTACAAATAAAAAATACATAACTGATTCCATATATTCTTCATATGAAAAATAATATTATAATTATAATTATAATATTTTTATTACTTTTCATCAACATTATTATTTATATCAATATTAGAAACTTTTTCATCATCTTCTTTTGGTAAAATAAATGATTCATATTTAATCATTTTTTTATATGTTTTTGTTATTGTAACTTCTGAAATACAACATAATTCTGATAATTTTTTTTTATTTATATTTAATTTATAATGTTGTGAAATTAAATAAATACATGAAACTGCAATTGATGATGGCATATTTTCACTTACAAGTCCAAGTTCATATGCTGTATTTGCAACATATAATATTTTATCCTTATATTGAGATATATGTAAAATATTGCAAAATTTATCAATACAATCTTCATGTGTAATAGGTTTTATTTTATCTGCATAACTAATATCATTATAATACATAATTTCATTAAATTGCTTACAACCTGTCGTTACTTTTTTAATTTTAATATTAAATAACTTTGATATTTCCTTAGGAGTTCGAATATCATTTTTATCTTTACACGAATTATAAAAACACGCCGCTATCAATCCATCCTTTGATTTACCCCGTTTTAATGTATTATCATTTAATGTTTTATACATAATTTTTGCACGATCAACAACACATATCGATATATTTTTATCATCACTCTTATTTTGAATATATTTAAAAACTTTTAATAAACTACGTTCTTTATATGACATCATATTCCAATTGTTTAATTTTTTATATTTTTCATATCCCTTCCCCAATATAATTGTTCCCAATGAAGATTCTGGCAATAATGGATTAATTGGCATTCCACATCTTGTCGGATCAATTGAACTTTTATTCTCATCATTACCATAAAATCTCCATTCTTGTCCATGATCTATAATAACACCATTATTAATTCCACATTTTTCACAAACAATAATACCATCATCACATATCAAATTTTTATTCCCACAATTATAACAATTAATTTCTTCATCAATATCATTACTTATAATTTTTGGTTTAGATATATTTAATGAAAAATCTTCTTTTAATTTAATATTATCTTCTATTGAAGAAGCTATATAATCTGTTTTATAATCAGCTTTAGAATCAGTTTGAGAATCAATATCTGTTGATTCTAATGAATGTTTAATGTTATCAAAAATATTCCATATATTAGAATTATTTGATAACATATTTTGTAATAATATACATTATATTTTTTTAAATCATTTTTTTTTATAATATATTTTTAATAATATTATCAATTAAATTATATAAATCATTTATTGAACCATTATTAGTAATATTAATAGTATTTTTAATATCTATTTTTTGTTCAGAAATATGATTGTTTAATGTCATAATATTATTTCTGGATATACATATAATATATCCATTTAATTGATTAATTAAATTAATTTCATTTTCAAATCTACAATCAGAAATAATTATATTTGTATTTTCACATTTTATAATTTCTTGATGCATAATATTTATCCATATATCTAAATGAAAATTATTTCTAAATAATTCTGTTCCAATATATTGAAGCATTTCTCTTCCTGTTTTATTATATATAGGGTGTTTAATAGTTTCTCTTAATATACGATATTCATATGTACTACCATCTAAATAATCATATGACCAACCAGATATTATAGATACTATTTTTTTTAGGGGTTCTGCAAAAGATAATTTTGTAAAATTATAATTTTGTACAAGATAATTAGCAATTGTATCTTTTCCACTTCCAGCTAAACCATTAATACCAATAATTATTTTATTTTTTTGCATAATTATTATAATATTTTATATATTGTTTTATATATTGTTTTATTTATTATAAATGATTTAATTATATAATTGTTGTTTAACTTTTTCAAAAAAAGGACACCAGAGTTCATTATTATATCGTATTGGTCTATAATAAAAATCATATAATGTTTCATAATATAATTCAAGTGTTTTATTTTCTAAGCAAAGTCTTTTATCAATATATATTTTGGATGCTTTATCAATAGCATTTTTATATATATTATTAAGATTTATATTATGCATATATGGTATTTTAGATAATATAATCTTAGGATCATATAATCTATAAAAATTATACATTTTATATAAATTATATAAAGTCGGGTAATTAACATTAAATCCGACAATATGCATAGCACGATATTCTCTATCATTCACATTAGTATTATTTTTACATTCATTACAAAATATTTTCAAATTTTTAATATTTCTTTTATTTAAAAATTTAAAACATTTTAAACAATTGTTTTGACTAACAATGATATCATTCATTTTATTATTATTTAAAACATAAAATAATATCATTTTTTATATAATAATTATATTGATATAAAATATATGGATGTTACAGAACAACATAAAAAATATATTAGTATATTGATCTTAGGTTATTTTGGTATAAAAATATTTTATGGTTTGATAGATAAAATACCATTAAAGAAAAATGATGAAATGAAAGATTTTATTATAATGATTGTTATGGGATTATTATTAATAATAATTACAAATAATCTAAATATAACAATATTATTTTTTGTAGGATTTTTTATTGGATTAAATATTCCAATGTTGTTATCTAATATAAATATACATTCAATATATGGTATTAATTATGTATTTTATAGTATTATCATATTAAGTTTAATTGGAATAATATTAATTAATTTATTAAATGGTAATCCAATATATTATGGATTATATATTGTATCAATTTGTATAATATTATTTGGTATTATTTATACACGTAAAACATCAAAATTATATAGTACTACACAATATGATAATATAACACAAAATATAAAAAAAGGTTCAGCAAAATTAGCTGGAACTGATATAAATATTTCATATGCATTTATAGGATGGTTAATATCATTATTATTCATTAATAATACTTCTAAAATCGAATTGATAAATATTGTAATTAATTTATTAAATGGTTTATTTGTAGGTTTATTTGTTGGTGGAACATCATTATTTGGATTTCCATATATTTTAGATAATACAAAACAAGAAAATAATGATAAAAATATATTAAATATATTGGATAAAGAATATAATAATATTAGTTCAACTATAACAACATTAAAATGGATGAATATAGGAACAATAATATTAATAATATCTATTATAATAGCATTTTATATAATGACGTTAGAAAAAAAATAATAAATTATTTTATAATATAAAATGTGTATAGAAATATTACCAGAATTATGGATAGGTGATATTAATACATTAAATAATAATTTATTTTTAAAAAATAATAATATATTATGTATAGTTTTATGTTCAACAAAATTAAAATTTAATAAATCATTTAAAACATTAAATATACGTTTTGAAATTTCTGATACATATTTTGAAGAAATAAATTATATTGAAAATGAAAAAATTATAAAACAATTATATAACATAATTGAAATAATACACGAACAATTAACTTGTAATAAATCAGTATTAGTAGTATGTGAAGATGGAATTCAAATATCTCCTTTAATAATTATGAGTTATATAATAAAATATGGTAAAATAAAAGCTGAAAAATGTATTGAATTAATGAAAACAAAATGTGAAATACATAATAAATATTATTTAATATTACATCAAATTGAAAAAAATATCAAGTAATAATATATGGGAAATATTATTTCAGAAAATAATTTAGAAAAACCAATTGATAAACCAAAAGAATTAACAAATATAAAAGAAGATATTCAAAAAGTAATTAATAAAAATTTTACTGAAAAACAATTAATAAATAAAAATGATAATGATGAAATAAATATTATCATACATAAAATAAATAAATTAAGTAATCAATTAATTAAAAAATATCATATGCATTTTTTAGATAAAAATTTTTGTCGTAATATTGAAATAGTATACAAAAATAAATTAGCAAATTTAGATATTAATAAATTAAATAAAATACATACAAATATTGAAAATAATAATAATAAAAATTTACAAATTTTTTTAAAACATAAAAGTGCAAATCATGAAAAATTTTTAATAAAAGATTTGGAAGGAAAATTAATAGATTTATTTCATACTAAATTAAAAGAATTTCATAATAATAATATTAAATATGCTTTTAAAAAAAAACAATATGGTGGTATTAATATTATTTATAATAATGATAATAACATTAATAATAACAACATTAATAATAATAATAACATTAATAATGATAATAACATTAATAATGATAATAACACTAATAATGATATTAATAATGATAATAAAAATGATAATAGAAATAATATATTAAAAGAAAATGAAAATAAAATGAAAATATTATTAAAAGAAGCTAATTATAAAAAAGGGAATATTAAAAATATAAAATATAAAATTAATAAAATAGATAAATCAATTGAATATAATAAAAATAATATTAAAAAAAATATTGAAATAAATCATAAATCAAAGAATAATCATAAAGAATGGATAGATGAATTATATAGAATTAATTTTCCAGAATGTGAAAAAGGAAAATGTTTTTTAACTAAAAATGAATTATGCAAAGCTATTGCAAAAAATTATTTAATTCGTTCAAATATTGTTAGTGCAATTAGAAGAATGATACCAAATAAAGATGAAAATTATGATGGATATTGTTATGAAAGAATTAAATCATTAAATGAATTAAAAATATGTGTTCCAAAAATATTTAGTGAAAAAAATTTAACAATTGAAGAGATTAAAAAATATGTAGATATTTTTGATGAATATAAATGTGATAAAATAAATGGTATTTATAAAACATTTATAAAAGATATAAATAAAAATGTTGATAGTGATAATGTATATTATATTGTATATAAAATGTTTTTAAAAAAATCGAAAGATTTATATAAAAAATCTTTAAAAAATTTATTAGCTATATTATATGAACTTCAAAAAGATAGTATGATAAATACGATGTTTTTAAATAAAATAAGTTTAAATGTTAAATATATTATTGATGATATGTATAAATCATGTAAAGATAATTATTATTATGCAGTTTTATCTTATTTATATTATAAAACTAATAGTAAAAATGATGAATTATTACAGAAAATGAAAGAAAATTTATAATTCACTTCCTGGTGTTGCTGGATATTTATATGGTATTTTTTTTACCATATCATAAGGTAATTCAATAATCTCAACAACTAATTCACTTGTATTTACAATTGTATTCACTACACTTTTTGCTAAAGCAGCTATATCACTTACTAATGTAGATATATCACCAGAAGTGCCAATATGTCCTCCATTTTGTTTTTTAATTTTTTTAATTTTTTTATTTATTTTTTTTTTTGATTTTATCATTATATAAAATATAATGATATTATATTCTTATAACAATGAATATAATAGATTTAACAATGAATGTAAAAGATTTATATAATATTTATAATAATCATATTAATAATATTGACAATAATCCTGATAATTTATGTATGATATGTAGTAATAAATTATATGATAATGTCAAACTAAAATGTAATCATGAATATCATTATAATTGTATAAATGAATGGTATATACGCACATTAAAAATTGAATGTCCATATTGTAGACAAAATGGAGGAGTATTAGAATATCGTGATGATATTAATGTTCCTTTTAATAAATTTATGTATAAAAAAAAAAAAAAAATTTGTAATGGAAAAACATTAAAAGGTGAAAATTGTAAACGTTCAGCAATGTTTATGGATATTTATTGTAAATTACATAAAAAAGATTAAATTATAAATTAAATAATAAAATATATTATATAAAATATTATAATATATAATCATAAATATAATATGGCTAATGAAAATATAATTATAATAATTATTGAAAATAATATTAATAAATTTATTGAATATATTAATTATAATAATATTAATGCTGATATAAATGGATTTGGAAGAAATATTTGTTATTATGTTATAAAATATAATAGAGATGAAATGTTAAATATTTTAATTAATAATAATGTAAATTTATTATATAATTTATGCGGAACAGCTTTACATCAAGCTATTATTACAAAAAAATCATTAAAAATTATTGATATATTATTGTCAAATATTGATATAAATATATTAGATGAATTTAAATGGACTATACTTCATTACTCTGTAAATAATAATGATTTTGAACTTGTTAATTATTTATTAACTAAAAAAGCCAATATTGATCCTATTGAAAATAGAGGATATACTCCATTACATATAGCTTGTGAAAATGGTAATTATAAACTTGTTAAATTATTATTACAATATGGTGCAGATAAATATTTAAAAACAAATAAAAACATAGATCCATTAATGATATCAAATAATATGATTTCAAAATATATAAGTAATGAAAAAAAAGAAGAATATGAAAAAATTATTGAATTATTGAATTATTGAATTATTGAATTATTTATCAATTATAATAGATAATTATAATTATCTATTATAATTATATAATATAACATTAACATATGGAAATTATTCATTTTATATTTATAATAATGTTTATATTAGCACCATTTGTTATAACTGAAAATAAAATTAATTTTATTATTAATGATTTTAAAAATCCATTACATGTATTTTTATTTATATTATTAATACTTTTTCTCTATTATATTTTTAATTATAAAAAAGATAATTATCGTTTAATAAATGCTGCTAAAAGAGCATTAATATCTTTTATAATTGCATATTTAGCTTTTTTACAACTTCCATATGAAACATTTATGTTAGTTTTTATTATTGTATATTATTTGGATGATCAATTAATTCTTCGTGATAATTAAATTTTTCATATGGAATATTAACATGATCTAACATTTCACGAGATTTGATAAAACTTTTTTCTTCATGATATTTATCACTATCATAAATAATTTTGCTTATACCAAGTTGAATAATCAATGTAGTGCATGTTGCGCATGGAAATAATGTTGTATATAATATACAACCTTTTATATCATTAAAATTATGACAATTCAATAATGCGTTAGTTTCGGCATGTATAACATAATTATATTTATCTGGTTTATCCCATGAAAAAATATCATCTGAACATCCTTTTGGAAAGCCATTATATCCAATACCTATAATTTTATTATCAGGTGAAATGATAACTGATCCCACTTGAGTATTTGGATCTTTTGAACGTTTGGAAGTTAAATGTGCTAATTGCATAAAATAATCATTCCATTTAATATAATTATTACGTTTCGGCATTATTTAATTTATTTTAAAGATAAATTTTCATTTTTTTAGACTTTATAGGTTATTAAATATATTTATACTTAAAATAGACAAGTTTTAAAATATCCTTTCATTTAACATAAAAAAAAATGCTGTTTAACACCCTTGAAGATTTCAGAAGTATAAAAATGTAAAAAAATGATTTTAATTTTATATTTATTATAATTTAGATGAATAATAAATTATTATTAAATCTTATCACCATTGGTGATGATAAAAAATTAAATGATTTATATAATATATTAAATTGGGATAAAAATATCAATTATTCTAAAATATTATCAAAATTACGATCACTAATAATTATGAATAATTCATATGCACAGCATTTTATTGGATATATGTATGAATATGAAAAATATTTTAATAAAAATTTACAAAAAGCACATAAATATTATTTATTAAGTGCTAATCAAAATAATTCAATTGGTCAAAATGAATTAGCATGTTTATTGCTTTTAACAGATTATGAAAAAAAAGATGTAATAAAAGCTTTTTATTATTTTGAACTAAGTGTCCAAAATAATAATTCAACTGCGCAAAATAATTTAGGTTATTTATATCATCATGGTATTAATATTGATAAAAATTTAAAAAAAGCAAAATATTATTATGAATTAAGTGCATCACAAAATAATCCACTTGCTCAATATAATTTAGGTAATTTATATTATACAGGTGAAATAGAAAAAAATTATGAAAAATCAATTTATTATTTAATATTAAGTGCTAATCAAAATCTTAAGATATCAAAGAATATTTTAGGTATATTATTGTATGATAAAAATATAAATTATTTTTTAATTGAAAAAATTAAAAATCATTTGAAAACTAAATTAAGAAATAAAGAATCATTATTGGAATATAATATCACAAATAATCAATTAAATTTATTTATGCTCGAAATTGAAAATGAAAAAATGATTCATGAAATTGAAAATTTAAAATTAGATAATAATAAATTAGAAAAAGAAATTGAAAAAATAAACAAAGAATACAATATCAATGTTTTACATGAAAAAAAATTAAAAAAGAAAAAATCAAATAAAAAAATTTATATAAAAATATATTTAACATAATTATATTTTAGTCAATATAGTTTTACTTTTAATTTCTTTTTTATTAGTTTCTTTTTTAGTTTCTTTTTTAGTTTCTTTTTTAGTTTCTTTTTTAGTTTCTTTTTTATTAGTTTCTTTTTTATTAGTTTCTTTTTTATTAGTTTCTTTTTTATTAGTTTCTTTTTTATTATATGATGATTTTTCAATAAATTCATGTGATAATCTTATAAAAAAATATAATTTTCTTTCTCCTTCTTCTAATGTATATTTGCCATTTTTTATACCATCTAAAATTTCTTTTTTATATTTCATATTTATATTTTGTGGAATATAAATTTTATACAATTCTCCAAATATATCAGTTTCATTTATCTTATTATCTAAAAATTTTCGTATAAGTTCTAATGATAAGGTATTATTTCTTGTATAAAAATTATGCATAATATATTATAATATAAATATATTATAAATTTCGATTGATAATAAAATTTGTTTCAAAATTAGAGGAATTTTTATTCCTATTTTTATTTTTAATTATTGATAAATTATTAATGTATTTATCATATGGTAAAATAAGTGATGCATCTGTATTATATGTATTATCCTCTATTTTATCAGTATTATAAGTTTTATATGGATTATCTTTTAATTGATTATCTTTTAAAGGTTCTGATAATGATGTATCTGGCAATATTATTGATTGTTGCACTAATTCTTTATTAATTAATTTTTGAGATAATATTGTTAAAAGAATATTACAATTTATATTAACACCTGAATTTTGGTATAATTCTATATGAAATTTTGTAACATTTGGTATTTTAAAATATGCATATTGATTATGTTTGGAATAACTTTTTGGACAAAAAGATTGACTTATAGTATTTGTATTATTATATACAATATTAATTATACGTGTTCCTCTTGTATAGTGATTCCAATTTACAATAATATTTAATTCAATAAAATGATTTGATTTAGGGTAAAATGTATATTCATTAATATCGTATTCAATATCTTCATCTAAATGTTCAACTTCATAATTTTTTATTTTAACTGATTCATATGATTTAATAACTTGAGACATTATATAATATAATTTATATAAAAAAATGAAAATATTATATATATATAAATATATCAAAATTATATAATCCTAATTAATAATGAATAATGCAGAATCAGTAAAAGAATTTACTGAAGGATCATCTGGTAAATCATGCCCTGATTTTCCAGTAGTAATGAGTAAAGATAGTGTTCTTTTTATCATTCGTATGGTGATTAGTGAACTTGATGAACTTGCATGCACAGTTTCTTCTTCAAGAGAAGATAAAGATAATCTAATGAAAATTGCATTTGATTCAAGAGATGAATGTAAAAATTATTATTATCCAACTGCTCTATCAAAAGTTTCTGCACAAGCAGATTCTATGGTTGATGCGTGGTATTATATGCTAAATATTGCGGCTAAGCATGGTTTGAATCTATCAAAATTGTTTAATATTGTACATGAAGCAAATATGGCAAAACGTGATCCAAAGACTAAAAAATTTATTCGTCGTGAAAGCGATGGTAAAGTTATTAAACCAGATGGTTGGTTGCCTCCTGATATTGAAGGAGAAATGCAAAAGCAATTTGAACGAGGTTCTTGGACAAATACATAATTTATACAAATTCTTTTAAATTTTTTGAATGTATATGTAAATTAAAAATTGGTATTTTTTCATTCTTTAATATTAAGAATGGTTTTTTATCATCCCATTCAAATGAATAATTATTGTATTTAATAATACATGTTTCATTTATAAATCCTTTTGTATTACCTGTTTTATTTCGTGGATCAATTCCACCTAAATATTGTCCTATTGCTGCTCCATCAAAAATCATATTAAATATATCATAATTTTTTGTGACAAATTTATATTCTTCATTTATATTACATAGTTTAAATATAGGAAAATTTTCTATTAATTGTGTTTTTAATTGTATATTTCTAAAATTATACATATCATCAATATTTTTATTATAATTATGTAATATTTCTTCAAATATATGATGATTTGGTATAAAAACTATACTTGCTATATTTCTTCTAAAACAATCAAATGGAATATATAATTTTTTTTTATCTAATAATGGTAATAATAAATCACAATTATAATAAATTAATACATCATTTTCAAGATGTATAACATTTTCAATATTATATTTATACATAAATTCATAAATAATAAAAAATCTATAAGATGATAATCTCCAAAATCCATTTCTAAAAAAATTATTTAAAGTTGATGTTGAATTAAATTTAAATAAATCTCTTTCAAAATCTTCAACAATATATAACTTTATTTTATCTTTATAATTATCAAAATTATATAATATTTGTTTATTTGTAATTACATGAATATTATTATGATTTAATTTTAATAATTGTTCAATATTAATTATTATATATTCTTGAAAATTGACAAGACATGTTAAAACAATATTCATTATTATTTATATTTAATAAATAATATTTTATATATATTAAATTAATCTCGTTTATTATATAATAAATAATTATTTATACTAATTATATTAATGAATAGTTTTGATATAGTTATTCCTGTTGGTCCAAATGATATAGATATATTAAATGATCAAGTAGAATATACAAAAAAAAATATAATTGGATATAGAAATATTTATATAATTGCATTTAAAGATGATTTAAAAATAGATGATTGTATAATAATATCCGAAAAGATTTTTCCGTTTAATATGAATGATATTATTAATTATATTGGTGATACTAAAAAAAAAGGATGGTATTTACAACAATTAATTAAATTATATGCTGGTTCTGTTATTCCAAATATTTTACAAAGATATTTAGTAATAGATTGTGATACATTTTTTTTAAAACCAACAAAATTTATTAATGATCAAGATAAATGTTTATATAATGTCGGTATTGAGTATCATTTACCATATTTTGAACATATGAAAAGATTACATCCATCTTTAAATCGAATGTATAATGAATATAGTGGTATATGCCATCATATGATGTATGAGCAAAAATATTTAAATGAAATATTTAATTTAATTGAAAATTTTCATAATGATATATTTTGGAAAATATTTATGAAATTAGTTGATAAATATTATTGGAATTCTGAAGGAGCATCTGAATATGAATTATATTTTAATTATATATTAAAATATCATCCAAATGATATTGAAATAAGATTATTAAAATGGAATAATAATGAAAAATATTCAATGATAAAACATAATAAATATTATGATTATTGTAGTTATCATTGGTATAAAAGACAATAAAAAAATTGAATATTTTTTTTGATTATTATTATACAATAATGAATGATTTATTGCCATTAATTGAAAAATATGTTACTCATAAAAATTATATTTTATGTGAACGTAAAATGACACAATCGTATTCATATAATAAATATCCATTTCAAAATGAATATCATTATTATTTTTTTAATAGTATTAATAATCTTCATTCAATTTTAATAAATAAAATTCTGAAAATAATTAATTTATATAGGGATATAAATCCTTATTTATTTATATATAAAAATAATGAACTAATTTATGAAATTTTATCATATAAATATTTTAATATTGATGTTAATGATAAAAATTATATTGATTTATCTTCAATTGATGAAGATAATACTGATAATAATCAAATGGAAATTTATAATCAACGAATAAAATTACATTGTTCATCTCCATTAATGAATAATATTCGAAATAAAACTGATAGAACAATTTTTGAATCAATATATTTATGCACAATTGATAATAGTATTAATATAAATATAAATACAACTGATCTATTTAATATATTATCATATGATAATATAATTGATGTATATAATAATGTTGTACGTAAAAAATTAGATACTGGAAAAAGATTTAAAATTGATGGACAACAATATTTTATATTAGAACAGAATTTATCAAATTCTACTTATGCAGTATTAGATAAAAATACATTAATCAATAATTTTAGTAATAATTGGTAAATGATCTGAACCAATATTTTTAAATATTATATTTTCAAAATTAGTTTCATTTATATAATTATTAATAGATAAATTAAAATTTTTAAGATATGATATATTTTTTCCATAAATAAAATCAATTGGTTGAGCTTTTTTCATAATATATGTTGGATCAAGGTTTTTAATATAATTATTAAAATTATTTTGTAGAAGAATATTATGGATTTCGGTTGATAATAATATATTATTATTAAAATCTCCTCCAATAATTATTTTTTTATCATTTAATCTATTATTATTTATATATTTAATAATATTTTTAATTTCTTGAATTCTTGTTTTTTTATTTAAACTACTTAAATGTATATTTATAATAATATAATTATCAAATTGTATCAATAAACAAGATCTATATTTTGATATATGTAATTTAATTACATTAAATATTTGTTTATATATATTTTTTTTAATTAATGTTACATTACCTGTATTATTACACGATTTAATATTTTCTTCATTACACCAATTTATATTTGATAAATTACTTATCCAATATGTATTGGATAAAATATTTAATAAAAATTTATATGATATATTATCAATTTCTTGTAATAAAATTATATCAGGATTAATTTTTTCTATTATATATAATATTTTCTTCTTTCTATAATTAAAATATAAATATTGTTTATTTATTTTATCATATATCTTATCTATCTTAGCTATCCATATATCAGATAAAATATTCCATGATAAAATTATCATATATGATTTTATATATTATATAATATATTATTTTATTTAATACATTTAACGATTATAAATAATATAATTTTTTTAATATAAATAACATCATAAACATATATAAAGATTATATAATATTAATATTTGATGATCATCGAAATTTGTATTATTATACAAACAATAATAATGGGTATATTTATATATCTTTATTATGAAGAAGAGAAGAGAAAAGAACGAATATATAAAGATATATCATTATTATTATATAAAAAATTAATGATTTTTATAAAAAATAATATGAAAGATTTATTACATAAACAATAAGCGATTATGTATTTGTAGAATATGAAATATTACTTATATATTTTGGATTAACTTTTACTAAATTATCTGTGAATTTATATGAATGTATTGCAGAAAGACTATTTAATGTATTATATACAAGATCAATTTCAATAAGAAGATAATCTATATTTTGTAAAACATAATCATATATATTTGAATTTATAATATATGAATGTGTACCTATTCCCCCCGAACGTATTTTTATAATATTTTCATCAACTTTTATATTTTTATTTCGATATTTAGCATTACTAAGACCTAAATATAAAATATCCCAATAAATTTTTTTTTCAATAAAATTTTTAACATAATAATTAAATTGTTCTTCAAAATTTTCGCAAAAATAAATATCATCTTCAAGAATTAATATTTTTTTATATTGTCTTTCTTTTGCTATTTGAAGTATTTTTCTATGAGTGTATAAACAGCCCATTGATCCTTTAATATATTTATCTTTGTCTGTTGTTTTATTAAATGGTCCCATTAATTTATTTTTTGGTATTATATCAAAAATAATACCAGATATTCTTTCAAAATTTGTAATATTATTTTTTTTGAATTCATTTAATAAATTATTATTTCGTTCAATATCTTTGTCCATATTAATATAAAAAATTTTATCTACAAAAGTATTAATATTATATTCCATATAATATTATTATTATATAATTAATATAATAATTTAACTCATATTTGTATATTTATTTTATAAATAATTTATTATATATCAATTGATATATCTAATAATTATAATATAATAAAAAAATTAAAATTATTGATAAGAATAAATATCAAAAAAAATATATATAATTTATATAAATGAAAACTACATGTTTTCGATGTGGAAAAGATTTTATAAGACTTGATAAACATTTAAAAAACAAAAAAAAATGCAAAAATATATATTTGAATATTGATAGAGTAGATATGATAAATAAATATAATGAGTATTTTGAAGATTTTATAAAAGTTAAAAATAATATAAATAATGAAAATTCTATAAAAAAATATAATTGTGATTATTGTAATAAAATATTTAAATTTGAAAGTAATTTAAAAAAACATATAAAAATATGTTTTCATTCTTCAAATGAAGATTTAAATTTAAATTCAAATTTTACTTCTATATTAGATTCAAATTATAAAAAAAATAATATAATTATACAAAATAATACTACTAATATTAATAACGATAATATTATATTAAATGATAATACAAATAATATTCATTTACATATTACATTAAATAATTTTGGAAAGGAAACTGAATTAACTGAACAAGCTATTAAAAAAATTTTTAATGGAGAAATAAAAGATATATTATCGTCATATGTAAGATTAAAACATATAGAAATTGAGGAAAATAGAAATATTTTAGTTACAAGTGTTAAAAGTAAAATATTAAAAAAATTTATTAATGATACTTGGGAATATGCGCCAAAAAATATTACTATGAAAGAAGTTATGAATATGTCGGTGATAAATTTAATCAAAACAATACAAAAAATTCATAATAATTTTATTGAAGATTATAAAAATAAAACACCAGATGAAGATATAACACAAACTGCATTATTTAAAAAAATTGAAAAAATAAAAAAATATTTATATGAGATCGAGGATAATTTAGAAAATAATAGAAAAAATATTGATGAAGAAATATCAATTTTATGTGAATTATTAAATGGAAAAGATAAGGTAATAGAAACTCTAAGTAAAATAGAATCATATGAAAAAATATTAGATAAAGATAATAAAACATTTATTGAAAATTATGAGAATTAATAGAATTTTCAAAAAATCATTAATTTTTCATATTTTTATTAATTTTTATAATAATAAATTACATCATCGAAATTATATTTAAAATCCGAAATATCAATTTATACAGATATGTCATATAGTAGTATGACATATATTCAATTAATTAATAATTCAAATTATTGAATTATTGAAAAATCTTAAAATTTAG
>Ga0209850_1000049_pt1 | contig 15077 bp, 19 predicted proteins | sample GWRWT2_2Sept14_FD_187193 | JGI IMG/M metagenome (GOLD analysis project Ga0209850, IMG submission 187193) | Sand microcosm microbial communities from a hyporheic zone in Columbia River, Washington, USA - GW-RW T2_23-Sept-14 (SPAdes) (version 2) ...
AGGAGTTGTAATAGTTATACCAGCATTAGCAACTGAAGTTAAAGATAAAGCAATTACACCACCATATTCTTTTCTAAGTTGCATACGAATAACTGCATCAGTTAAATCTACTGCTACATCGTTTATTTTTACTTCAAAATTTACTTGTTCGAAAGTATCACCTTTAATATTTTGAAAATTCAGTCCCATTTTTTTCTAACTTAGTTAAGAATATTTGTAGTTTTTCTTTGTTTTGTTCTTTAGGTTTATAATTACCTACTTTCTTTCTTTGTTTTTTAAAGCACCCAACTTCCATAGAAATTATTTGTATCAGGGTTCATATCTTCATTTGAATTAGAAGTATACTCAGGGAATTCAGATTGCTGAAAACACATATAATCAATAAACCTTTGAGTGTAATGTTCTGCAATATCTCTTTCCTTTTCTACTAAATAATCTATTTCTAACTTCTCTAAAGTATTAGCATTTTCTGAAGTGTGTTTAAATACACCTTTATTGGCTATTGTATAGGATGCAAATGGTAAATAGTAAACCATACTCCAGTGTATATGCATTGGTTTAATATAAGTGTTTAAAAGCGTTTTATAGCTTAAAAACTCTGCTTCATTAATATCACCTGAAATTATAAGATCCTGGAATTTATTGTATAAATCAGTACCTAAATAATTTTGGATAGTAACATCCTGTGCTATTTTTATATATTGTATAAAATCGTCTACATCTAAATTACCATTTAGAATAGTAAACTTTTTAATATCCTCTGTACTTATTAATAGTGCGTAAGCCATATCTATTTATTATAATTTGGGTGGTGTCCGTGATTAGGCATATCGTAAGGTCGCATAGCTACTTCTTTTGGGTTTCTTACTCTATATCCATATTTTTCTGCTTTATTAGTTGAAATAGTAGTAGCATTAGGGTTATTTACATCAATTTTTACATTTTCAAAAGAAACGTAAGTTTGTCTTAACCATTTATGCTTACAATTTACTCCACCTTTAAAAAGAAATAAATCATAATTATTACCATTGTGACCTTGTCCAGGATTGACTTCATTAGAAGTAGTTTGTTTAATATCTTCCTTTCTGTAAAGTTTATCAGCTGCTAACATTCTTTTACAAAACTCTCTTTCTCCTGTTGCATCACCACTATATTTATAGCGTGTAATAAAACGAATACCATCTATATTTTCATCTTGGTTAGAACTTGCATTAGGTCTACCTGTAATAGTAGAAGCTAAATCAACTAATTTCGAAAGTAAATTTTTATCTTTTTTACTTTTGTTATTTAAAAAATTAATTTCTGCATCTAATTCTTCTTCTTCTTCTAAATCTACTTCGCTTTCATCAATTAAAACCCATTCAGCACCTAATACTTCACCTTTTTCAGTTAAAGCATCTGCTAGATCCACAGAAGTATCTTTATCACTTGAACAACATACTGCAGCCATTTTAACCCCAGTTTCTTCTTCATTAGTTGTAGCGTTAGTAGTATTAACATCGATAAAATCTAAAGGCTGTATTGTTTTAAAATATAAGTTTAACGAAATACCATTAACTGCTAAAATAACATCTAAGGCATCTATAATTTCTATTTGGTAAGGTCTAATAACAATATTATCAAATAATCTAGTTGCTGTTTCAATTTCATCTGCGTTATTGCTTAAACCACCACCTGTATCTCTAATACCTAAAAGCATTGGAGAAGTAACTCTATGTCCTACAATTAACTTTTCAAAACATTCAGTAGATAAATACTCGTAGTGAGCAGGAGCATCGTTTAAAGGAATATCATCTACAGTAGTTTTGTTCTCTTGTGAAGCGTTAAAAGATACAATTACTTTATCTCCTTTAGCACCTGTTAATTTACGCTTAACATCGTTTGCAATTTCTTGTCTTTTTTCTTCAGGTGGTATATTATTATTAAAGTTAATTACTTTAGTACCACTAAAGCCATTCATTACATCATTAATTAAATAATCTGCAATTTCTTCTTCTAATTTAGCGTAAGGTAAAGCACCTGAATAATCAATAGGAGTATAATAATAATATCCACTAATATAAGGCTTAACTATATAAAGTTCTACTTCATTTCCGTTACCAAAACCAAAAGCAGGAATACGTTTTAATACATCGCCATTTCTATATTTGCTCCAATCGTGGTGGTAGTACCAAGCTTCAATCTCTCCTTTATTGTTGCATTTTTCAGCTCTTAAAGTTTGCATAGGGAAGTGGTCTATAGTAGTAACTTTACCTTTTGAGTAAACTACTTGCATAGCTGCCATACCTAAAAGCTTTCTTTCTAAAGCTACTCTTTTTAAACAATCTCCTTTTATTAAGGACATCATTTGTGCATATTGATCAGGCTTTCTATTAGAATCGGTAGCAGCAATACCTTTACCATAAACCATATTAGTTACACCTGTAATAATAGCGTGGTTAGTATTAGAGTAAAGAAATCTATCAATTAAGTATTGAAAATAGTTGTTATCTGCACCATATTGTACAAAATCTTTATTCTTGCTTTCTTCTATTATAGGTGAAGTATAAGCACTTAAATTTAAAATGTGGATATTATTCATAAATTATAAATTCGTTATTAGTAGTATTTTCTGTGTAAACATTATTGTTTATACTATAATCTACAATATCTTGGTTTGTACAAAAAGCTAAACCTGTATAAACTACTTCAGTATCATTTTTAACTTTAACTGTATAGTATTTATTTTCTTTTACATCTAATACTACATTAATTTCCATATAGTAAGCAGATATATAAAACTCACAATTAATTTCAGTTTCTAAACTAGTTTCTTCATCTACTAAAACTATTGAAGTAGCACTGCATCCATTAATTGCTAGTTTTAATGTTTGTACCCCTTCCTGTTCTTTTAGTATTATCATTGTTTTATTTTAAAAATTAAAAAACTACAAATTTGTTATAACTAAAAAAGGGTAGCAATTAGCCACCCTTTAAAAGTAATATAGTTAAATATTAAGATCCTGAAACTACAGTAAACCCTGCACCTGCTAAAGTATCCCCTAAGAAGTTAGCTGGTACTGGCTCCATACCTGTAAGAGTTAAAGTATATCCACTTAAATCTCCCATAGCACCACCTGTTACAATAGTACCACCAGTTACATCCATTCCGTGCTTTAAACCTGCATAAAAGAAATTACCATTGTTATCTTCAACAATTACTTGTGGTCTACCATAAGCCATAAGTTTAAGTTGTTTGTTATCTACAATAGATAATTTTTTAAATGTAAGAGCTAATACTTGCTCAAAAAAAGTAGTTCCGTTTTCTCTAGAACTATTAATATTTTGCGTGAAAGTTGAAGCACCTTTTAAATCGTATTTATAAGCTGATGGTGTACCTGCTACATCTGTAATAACATCTGTATTTGTAGCATCATAAGTGTACCCTGTTGCATCACCATAATTTACGAAATAAACAGCTTTCAATCCACCTACTGAATCTTTACAAGGTTCGATTCTACCTAATGAAATATCACAAGCCATAATTTATTTTTTAAGATTATTAATAAAAAAAAAGGATGGTGTTTTTTCCACCACCCTTTTAAGTTAGTTTGCTAATTTATTAGTTAGCAGAGTTAGTGATTCCGTAAGTTACGATATCCTCAACAATTCCGTATTGTACACCTGCTGTGAAACGTACAACTACTCTTACATTTTCAGATCCATCTAAATCTGCCATATCAATTAATTTAACTTGGTTAAGGTCGTTTAATAAACCTGTTCCAAAGAATAAATTACTTTTCAAAGTAGCAATAGCAGTATTAGCAGCTAAACCATTAGCAACAAATATTTTTACACCATCAAAAGAAAGTGATCCGTTATTCCACCATTGAGTACCCATATTGTTAGTACCATTAGCACCTAAACCTGAAGCACCAAAACCACCTAAAGCTCTTACATAAGCTCTAGCAATATTTTGAGATACATAGATATATAAATCTTCTTTTCCGTAAAGTGAAGCAGGAACTGCATCAATAATTTTACCTAACTCAGCAACTACGTTAGCAGCAGTAACTGTAGTACCAGCAACCTCTTGTGCAGTTGGTAAAGCAGCATCTAAAGCAACTAAAGTAGCAATTCCGTTAAATTCTCCTGCATTAGCAGTAACACCTCTCCAGATGTTTTGTTCTGTTTTCTCAGCAACTTTAGCAGCAACGTGAGATAAAATGAAATCAGCAAATGATGGAGGCAAAGAATCAAAAGCAGAGTAACCCATTTGTACAGCTTCCCAATCTGAGTGGAAATCTTTTTTACAAAGTTGTAAGTTTACTTGAAATTCTTCAGGTTGTAAAATTTTCTCAGTTAAAGTTACAGTAGAAGTAGCAGTAAAGTCACAAGTTGCATCTTTAACGATAGCATCAGTAGCAATTTTTTTAATTACTTCTTTGTATTTAACGTTTGGTTTTACTTCAATACCACCGTTTTCGATAGTAGCAGCTGATAATAAAGCAGCAGAAATATATTTACCTGCAAATTCACCAGCATAAGTAGTTGTAATTGATGTTGTAGTTGGCATCTTTTTTAGTGTTTAATTTGTTATTATTTAATATTTGCAATTTTACTTAACACAGTATCAAAAGTAGTTCTAGTTCTTGATTGTGAGTATAAGTTTAATTTAACTTCAGATTTAGCTTCTGGGTTGTGTACTAAAGGTTGAGCAGATAATTCTACACCTTCTTCTTCTTTTACTTCTTTTAAAGCTTTAATTTCTTCTTTTAAAGCCTCAATTTCTGCTTTTAAAGCATCTACTTCTTCTTTTGAAAAGTGAGATTCTTTAACGATAGATTCGATAACTTTTTTAGGAGTAGCAGTTTCTGACATTTCTTGTTCAACTTCAACTTCTACTTCAGGTGCTTCAACTTCAGCTTCAGGCATTTCTGCTTCTTTAACTTCAGCGATAATACCTTCTTCAACAACGATTAGCATCATACCATCTTCTAGTTTGTACTCTCCAACTGGTAAAGCGATACGATCTTCTTCGTTAACGATAAAAACAGGCATACCAGCTTCAAAAGCTTCAGCTTCTAAAACCGTTCCGTTATCTAACTTCATTTGGGCTAGTTTTACTTCCATTCCCAAAATGGTTTTGATTTGATTAATTACATTTGACATATTTATATTTAATTTAGTTAAATACTTTATTTTAAAATTAACAATTATTTATTTGTTATATTTTTAACCTCTTGAGTTACTTATTACTCTAGCTTCATTTGTATTAGTTACTTGACTTACACCTTGACTTACTAAAGTACCTACACCTTGATTTAATAGATCACCATTACAACATTCTGCTTTATAAGTGTTATCATCACATAGACAACCTTTTCTTCCACCCTCAGGGCTTGTTTTACTTTTTGTTTTTTTGCTCATATTATTTATTTTAATTGTTTTAATTTTCTTTCAGACCATCCTAAAGCAGATTCTCCACCCCATAACAAATAGCTAATTGTACCACAAGCTTCTGTATCATTTTCGTTATAATATTCTTTTGCTCTACTTAAATAAGAGTACATTCTTTCTATAGTTTCTAAGCTTATTGGTTCTTTGTTTGCTAATTGCTGTGCTCTTACTTTTCCTACTTGTGTAGCACATTTATTATTATTCTTTTCGTTTAATTCTATTCCTCTTTTAGCATTATTACTAACTGCATCAGGATAATCGTTATAAGATTCTAATTCGTACTTTAATAATACTTCTTTAATTTGCTCTATTAATTTTTCTTCTTCAGTAAGTTCTTTACTTAATTCTTTTTTAGATTCTAATTTGTCAGCAAAATATCCTTCAAGTGAAAACCCTTTAACCTTACCTGTTTTTACAAAGTCATTCCAAATTTCGTCATTGTCAACTTTTATAGAAGCCATCCAAGTACCTACAGGTACACTTAAGTTATATAAAGCAGATTTGTCTTTAGTTAAATCTTCTACTATCCAACTTTCAACAACTGTTAAACCTTCAATAGCTTTTTGATGTTCTAAAGTACTGTTAGATTGGTTACCTTTTTTTAAGAATAATTGTGATGCTTTTACTACTGTATCTTTTGAAAAATAAATGTAGTATTCAGTATCTCCACTCTTTCTATAAATAGGTTTTTCTGGTATTAATACAGCACCCATTAAGATACGTTTTTCTTTACTTACCTCAGCTAGTTTAACTTCTTCTGCTTTTAAAGCTACAAAGTCCGATTCTATTGCAGGTGATTCTACTACGCTTATAGCTTCAACACCTTGCAATTCTTCGTTATCGTCTATAATTAATTCAATTAAATTCATTTAGTTTTTATTTAAAAATTAATATTATATTAAATTGTTATTTAGCCTAAAGTAGCATTGTTTACTATGTTTCTATTTAAACTTTGTGCTGATGTTACATTACTTGCAACTACAAAAGCTTGTACAGGAGCAGCACCTTGTTCACTCATTACTTGTGCTATTTGATTTGTACCACCAGCACCAACTACATTAAAACTTGGGGCAGCAGGAGCAGTACCACCACCACCACCACCTCCTACATCAGAACCACCAGCACCACCACCTCCACCACCAAGAGCAGCTAAACCTTTAGCAGTTCCAGCAAGATTGGCAGCAATCCCAATACCTGCGTTAATTTTATTCATTACTATTTCAGTAGCAGCTAAAGCAGCACCACCTGGAAGTAAAGCGTATTTTAATCTAGTAGCAGCGTTTGCAGATTGAGTATTAATTATAATTTTAGAAATACCAATAGCACTTTCAGCAATTAAAGCAGCTTTTTGTAAACCTTTATTATTTTCACCCATAGATTTAATTAAACCTATAAAACCTTCGGTGGCTTGTAATTGACTTTGTTGAATATTTTTTTTAGCTTCTGCTACTCCTTTTTCTCTATCAATATCTTCTTGTGCCTTTTTATCTTTAGCGGCTTTTTCTGCTTCATCTTTTGTCTTTTGTTTTTCAGCAGCTTCAGCATCCGCTTTGTCTTTTAATTCTTGGTTTAAAGTAGCATACTTTTCATTATATAAAGCCATTAAATTAGCTTTCTCATTTTCAGTTTTAGCTATTCTATTTATTTCTTCTAAATCTCTTTGAGCTTGTAAATCTAATTTTTCTTTATCTGTCTTAGCATTCATATTTAGCAATTCATCTAAATACTTTTGCTCTAAATCTAGTTCAGCTTTCTTTCTATCTTCTTCTGCTTTTCTTGCTTCTTCTGCTTTTCTTTTTCTTTCTTCTGCTGCTTTTTGTGCAGCTTCTTGTTGTTTCTTAGCAAGTTCTTCTTGATGCTTTTGTTGTTCTTCTCTACGCTTGGCTAATTCTTCTTTTTCAGCTTTAGTTTGTTCTTTGCTACCTGATTGAAATCTTTTGTAAGCTTCTTCTCCACCTTTTACAGCATTTTTAAAACTATCTTTCATTTGATTAAAACCTTCTTTAGCTGCATCAAAATCTAAGGTAACAATACCTTTCATCATTTTAATATAACCACCACCTGCTTCTTTTACATAAGTAAATAAACCAACAAGACCAGAATAAAACAAACCAATACCTTGTGTAATATATGGTAAAGCTTTCATAGCTAGATCCATAAAAGAATCTATTAAAGGTTCTAATGCTCTAAATATTCCACCAAGTATTTTTTCAAAAGCTTCTGTTAAAGGTTTTAACTTCTTCATAGCATCTTCATTCTGAGAAAATGCAGCGGCTAACCCAGCAACAGCAGCAACTATTAAACCAATTCCTGTAGCTTTTAAAGCAGCACCAAAAGATTGTGTAGAAACTTTAACTTTGTTAATTCCTGCACCTAAAGATCCTAATGGTCCACCAACTTGTTCTAAACTATCAACCCAATCAGATGAAGTATTTTTAGCAGATTTAATTTTATCTTCTAAGTCATCTATTTGATTATAAAGTTTCTTAAAGTCCTCACTACCTGCAGCTGTGTTCTTTAATTCTCTTTTTAAAGATCTTAATTCAGATATAGAACCCTCAATATTGCTATTTACATTTAAATTTATTTGTTTTTCGATTGCCATTTTAATTCTCTTTTAATTTGTCTATATCCTTGTTTAAATGATTTAGGTAATTCGTTTTTACCCTTTGCAATTTCTATATTTTCACTAACTCCGTAATGATCGTTTAACTGCAGTAATTGAATTATATTTTTAAGCATCTTGTATAATGTTTATGTATTGTTTGTAATCAGGATTATGATATGTTATTTCTATTTGTTTAAAAGCTACATTTACTGTTCCATTTGCATCTATAGGTACTATAAAAGTATCATCTGCATAATTATCTGAACTATCGTATGAAGTAGGAGCATATTTAACATCATAATATTCACTATCTAATTTTAAAATAGTAACTTCTAAATCTTGTGCAGTATTATCAATATTAAAATCTTGTTGAATAGCAAATCTTCCACCTGCATTAGTTTGATTTGTAATTTCTCTAAAATCAGAGACTAATTCAAAATCTACTTCTCCTGTAGTTAAATCTGAAGTAAATTGATTTATAATATATTTCTTGTCCTTATAAATTATTTTATCATTTAATTTAATATCTGATAGCATTGTAACAGGTATAATAGATTTTAATTTAACTATTCTACATCTAATATTATACAACCCACTAATATAATTTCTATACCATAAATTAAATAAAGAATTATTTGTTATTGAGTTTGAGTCCCATACTGATTGTTCAGAATTAAAATTAATTGTTCCAATACTTCCATTTAAATATAATTCATTTGAAAATCTTACATAATTAGATAAATTATTATAATTACTACCATCATATAATTTAATTGGAGTAGCTAATGTTGTAGCATCACCACCTATATTATTTTTATACATTAAAATAGGTTTAGGTTTATATGGTTTTAAATCTTTATCAATTAAAGAAGAAGTTAAAAAATTTGCATCAACAGGGTTTCTTTCCCACATTACATCTTCAAAAGGAGTTTTAATTTCATAAGTAGAAGATTCATTTGAAAATTCATCTTCATATAATAAATCTCCATAATCATAACCCCTATTAAAATTATTTCTAAAAAAATTATTTAATATATTATCGCTTTTTTCGTGTGAAAATGATAATTTTTTATAAAGTTTTGTTCTTTCTATATCTACGCTATCATTAATTACATAATTATTAATATCTATATATTTACCATAATTATAATAAAATTCTAACGGCTCTAAATTAAATTCAGTTTCACTAATAGCTGTTATAGTTAAATTAAATATTTTAATTATTCCATTAAAAAAATCAATAATTTTCATTGTAGGTACTAAAGTACCAATTTGTATAATTTGTGTTGATGTTGGGTTACTTCCATCTGCAGTATTTATTTGTTGCCCCCAACTTGTAAAAATACTACCATAATATTTTTCTTCTTGTAAATGTGAAGTATAAGAAAATGATGCAGTGGATTCAATCTCAAACCACATTGTATAAGTTATATTATGATTTTGTAAATATGTAAATAAATCAATACCTGCATTACCTATTAAATTATTATAAACTGCTAACAATCCTGCAGATGTATATACTTTTAATCTATAAGGAATATTTGTAATACTTGGATAAATAACTAAAAAAATTGTTTGAGAAGTACAATTTGTAACACCATCATTTACAACCCAATCAATAGTATAAGTATCATTTGTAACATTTATATTTCTAGGTTGAGTAGTTGAATTAAAATTAACCCTTGAAATAAAACTATATGCATCAGTTTTTTCTATATTCTTACAATATAAATATAAATCAGTCCAATATGAAGAAGTAAATAAACTACTTGTAAAAGTTATATTGTATTTATTTTCTATAAATTCAAATATTTTATTTACAGGAATAGCAGGGAATAAATCAGTATATACTATTGACCTTGTAGGAGTACCACCTATTGTAACATCATTTGAAGTTCCTGTTAAATATTCATATTTATTTTGGTTTCCTACCAATGGATAACATACTCCATCATCAATAGTACCATCTATTCTATCTTTAACTTCATTATATCCGTAATTATGATTAATACTACTATAATCTAAAATACTTAATTTATCTTCTTTAAATAAATCTTTAATCTGTTTTACTTTACCATAGAAAGTAACTGAAAAGCTTTCAACTCTATTATTTTTTTCGTTTGCTTTTTCAATTTGTATCTGCCCTTTTCTAAATGGTATTGTATTTAGTTCTATTATTGCATCGTATCTTACTCGTTGATCGAAACCATCATTAACTGCATTTTCATTCCAATAGTTAAATATTTGATTGTTTACTTTAGATGCAGGTACAGTAAAGCTTTGAGTGTAATCAGTAAATACCTTGCTTAAATCGTTTACATTTTGAATAGAAGAAGTTAAACTAATCTTCTCATCTTTAAACAAATCTAATCGTTTGTATTCTTCCCCTACTTTAATATATACTTCTACTGATACCATTATACTACATTGTTTATTATACTATTTGCTACTTCAAACTCTAACTCATAGTTAATTACTTTTTCGTTTAAATGAGTTTTCATTAACATAGAACTATTTTTTAAAGTAACAGCTGCTGCAAAACTTAGGTCTGAATCTGCTGACCTAAGATATAAATATTCAGATAACATTATATCTTTAATATTAGCATTTTCAATTTCTTTTATCCAACCTGTATTACATTTTATTGTTGTAGTTCCGTTTTTATTAAATATTCTTTTTTGTCCTAATTGAGCATCATAATTTGGATAACCACTTGTAAAAGTATTTGTATTATAATCAGAACCTTTTACATCAATAGTTTTAGTGCTATTTTTAAATAAAGTAATTTTTTGTAAACCACCCCAATTATTTACAAAATCTAAAATATATGGAGTATATTTAGTTTCACATATAGGAGTTAAAGTATATCTTATTGATACATAATAATTACCTTCATAACGATATTCAATAATAAAATCATTTCCATTTGCAACTTCAGGCACTCCTGCTGCACTCATATAAAAACTACTAACAGCATAATCAGTATCATAATCTTCTGCATCTATATAAGTAACATTTCCATATTCTCCACCTTCAATAGTAATTCTATATCTATCATAAACTGTAAAATCAAATATTATATCTATAGTTGGCTCATATAAAGATGCACCTGCTCTATAATAATTTATATAACGATTTATATCAGGGTTTAATAATGGTAATGCTCCTTCATTAGTAGTTTTAATAGCATTTACTCCTTCATTATATTCACTATACCCATTAACACTTAAAAGATTATAAGTACTAATATAAGTAAATTCAGTATCTCCTTCATCTTTATAATATGTAAGATATTTTACATTATATACTGATGAATTAATATTATAAGGTAAAATTAAATCATATACAAAAGGTGATATATTATAATGATTAATATATTGTGTATCGCTAAACCTTGTTTTTTGTAAAACTTTAGTAGGTGTTGTTGGCTCTGTTTCGTTAAAATTCCAAATAAAAAGCTCTAACTTAGTTTCTATTTGTGTTGATGCTTCATTTATCGAAACTATATAAGGGCTTCTACAATTAAATACTTCCATTATTTTAATCTTTTAGTGTATCATTAATTAAACTTTCTAAATCTAAACCAAATCTTTCTATTAGTTCATCAGGTAACTTTTTAAAAGCAGCTTCAAATGGTTTAGTAAAAAACAAACTTGGTTTAATACCATTTTTATAAATTGCACTTCTAACTAAATAACTTGTTTGCTTATAACTCATAAACTTACCATCTGGTTTTCTAAACTGAAATCCTTTTCTAGTTACCCAATCAGTGATAGGTTTTGCAGGTGGCATTTTAGATTTATAACTAAATGGTGTATTATATTTCTTTTTAGTACCACTAACTCCTTTGTCCTGGAATACTCCATAATCTTCCATTATAAAAGTTAACCTAAAACTATTTGCACCTACTTCAATTTCTTTATCTAAGCTATCATAAAGTTTTTTATCTACATTCTTGCCTAATCTAGTTAAATTGCTTCTAGATTGCTGTATAACGTATTTAGCAAAGTCATTTAAGTATTTATATGTTTCCTTTTGGTTTAACATATAGTCATATCGTTTTTAACTACAATATCAAATGTAACTGCCCAACCTGCTAAATCGTTTTCAAATCTTTCAGTAAATGGATCATAAGTAGGATTGCCTGATAACTCATAAGTACCATCTCTTAAATCACCTCTATTAAGTAAATCTAAAACCCTTGTAGCTAATAAGTGTTGTGTATTCCAAATATCTACTTTATTATCTTTTTCTTTTTGGTTTATAACATCCATACAAAGCATAGTAACATTAAAAGAAATAACATTACCTTGATGTGTAGAAGAATTAACCATTATATGCGTTAAAGGGAATATAGTTCGTTTGTTTAAATCAACTTCGAATATATCACCTTCTGTAACTGTATTGCAAAAAGGTTCTGCTTTTAAAGCATCCTTTATTGTTTGTATTAAATTATAAACCATTTCTTTTTAATATTTGTGTTTCTATTTCTTGTTTTTCTTTTTCAAATGTTAGGAAAGTAAGTGCTGCTGTAAGTTTAAGTTTTGAAACTTCATCAAATCCTCTAGCATCTCCTTTAGCGAGAGCATAGAAAGAGCTATACCATCCCCATTTAGATCCGAATTGTGCTTGGCTATCATAGTTTGCACCTGTGGATTCATCTCCAAATAATTCAGGGAAGAGATCAATAATTCGTTGCTTAAATTGTAAAAAAAAACCATAGCACCAAATACTACATCTAAAGGCATTTTCTTCATTACATCACAGTAGGTTATACTTCCATTGTAATCTTGTATTAAATACCTATCACCACTTTTATCTGTTATTGGTCTATATAAAACAGCCATAGCATTGTGCATTTTATCCCACTTACCAAAGTAGTTATCTAAGTCGCTATATTCACCTAAAGTAATTTCATCCAGGTTAGGAATAAAACCAAAGTTAGTATCTGCTAATTTAAATATAGTTTTAAGTTTATAATCTACACTAAACATATTGTTTAATGCATCTATAATTTCGTTAACTTCTTTTAAAGGCATTAAGTCAACTAACTTTAAAGGTACATTACAAAATATCTCTATCATCTTTTGTTGTACAAAATCACTTTCAGGGTTATTCTCTACAATAGAAAGAAACCTTTGATATTGTTCTAAAGTAATTTCATTTAAAGAAGTAGGTATAGTTATTTTAACCTGCATATTTTATTTTAAAAATAATTATTTAAGCTAATTGTATAAAGCAAAAAAGGCAGCCATTTCTGACTACCCTTTCAAACCAAATTTAACCTAACTAATTATGAAACTCTTTCTCTATAGTGTAAATATAGTTCACTTATTTTATCGTTTAATTCCTGGTCTTGTTTATATATTTGTTTACCTTGTATCTTACTTCCGTTTATATTTATTTCTATCTTTACTTTATTAATCTTTCTTTTGCCTTCCATATAAAATTCCTGTAAGCAGATAGGGTATATTGTAATACCATTTTCTATACACCATTTAAAAGCTTCCATTCTTTTATCGTAGTCCTTTAAGTATTCCCTCAATTTCATTTGTCAATAGTATTTGATTTGTTGTTTTAAAATAATCTCTTAGCTTAGTTAGTTCTTTTCTTGTACTAGATACTTTAGCTTCTAGTTCTTTAACGTAATATTTAGCAGCATCTGATTCGTTATCTTGGTTATTCCAAAATGCATCCTCTTTACTTGGATCGTAAATCATTTCGTGTTCTTCTGTAGGGTCTCTATAAAATGTTATCATATTCTAGCTATTTGAATTATTACATAGATTAAAACTAAATAAGCAAATGTAAGCTGTGGTCTTTTGTTCTGTAAAAAGTATTTCATAGTTTTTGTTTTTAATTATGGTGTAAAACTACAAACAATATTTTAAACTAAAAAAACTTTAACAAAACTTTAACATTTGAATAGCTACTTGATACATAGCTTTCATCTTCTTAATCTCTCCTACAGTTCTAGGTAAATTAATCTGTACTTCTTCTCCAGTACTGTGGTGTATGTAGCATTGTATAACTGCTATTATTTCTCCGTAAGTCATTTGTTTTATTTGTTACACAAATTTAGTAAACGTAATAGTTACCTTTGTGCTTATTCTCTAACTGATAACTAACAGCATATCTTAAAGCATCTAGTAAGTGATTGTGATTATCAATAGGAGTATTAGATTTCTTTTCTAACCAAACATAGTTATTTAATTCTTTAATTAAGTTAACTGATTCAGCTGTTATTATTAAATCATAATCTTGTAATAAACTAATTCCATAAGTAACAGAACCTGGTCCTTTAATTGCAGGTGTAATATTTAAACCTGATTGTGCTAACTCAGTTATTAATCTTGGCTCTGCACTATCTGCTATTATAAGCCCATCATTAACGTATTGCTTATTTAAATTGAATATCTGCGACGTTGTAAGGTTAGGTAAGTAAAAGCATTCATTAATATAAATTCGTTTGTTAGAAACGTCTATATTGCATTCTATTAAAGTTGTTGGATCATTACTGAAACCAAAATCTTGTCCGTATATAGTTGTGCCTACGTGTTCGTACTTTCCGATACTCCAATTATTAAATATAACACCATCTGCTTTTTGTAACCAGCCACCCTCTATTTGATGTTTAAACTTTTCAGGTCTACGTTTCTTTATATCTTCTATTTGAGTTATAAAAGATTCCGAAAGGTTATCTAAGTTATCTAAGTAAGTTGTATGAATATAAGTAGTATCTAGTTTAGTTGTATTACTACCTTCTTGTATTCCTTTACTTTCAAAGAAGCGTTTATATATCCAGTGCTCTTTTGTAGTAGGGTTAAGTATTAAGATAACTCTATTCTGTTTATCCTTACTTCTAATAGACAAATCTATTTTATCAAAAGTATCTTCATCAACTAATTCTTCTGCTTCATCTAATATCCAGGTAGTAACACCTTGTAAAGATTTAAGGTTTGCTGTTTGATCTCCACTACTTGTTTTAATTCCTTTAAATAATATCTTGCTACCAGTTCTTAGATTTACT
>Ga0209850_1000050_pt1 | contig 14877 bp, 19 predicted proteins | sample GWRWT2_2Sept14_FD_187193 | JGI IMG/M metagenome (GOLD analysis project Ga0209850, IMG submission 187193) | Sand microcosm microbial communities from a hyporheic zone in Columbia River, Washington, USA - GW-RW T2_23-Sept-14 (SPAdes) (version 2) ...
AGACCTTTTTCGTATATTCCCCAATAAAGACGGACTAGGCGGAACTGGCCACAACCAGCCAAGATTGGAAACGACCACGCACAGCGGTTGCCAATCGGCAGCGGCGGACATTGGGGGCTTTGCCCAAGAGGTATTAAACGTGGACCTTATGCCTTGGCAGCTGCATTGTTTGGCCGGCATTACAGCGCGTGACACTAACGGCGATTGGTTACACCGGGTTAACTTGGTTTCGGTTGCGCGTCAGTGTGGCAAGACAACTATGAACGCCGCTTACCTTGGTTGGTATTTAAGCACGCAAGGAAAAGAGCGCGGACGCCCCGTAACGGTTATTACTACCGCGCACAAACTTGACCTTGCAACCGCTTTCTTTACTTACCTTGCACCAATTTTAAAAGACCGTTTTGGTGCCGAAATAAGTTGGTCATATGGCCGGCAAAAACTAATTATGCCCGACGGGTCCGCGTGGCATATTCGAGCCGCTACCCCTGCAGCGGGTCACGGTTACAGTTGTGACCTAATCATTGCCGACGAAGTTTTTGACATTAGCCAACAAGCCTTGGACGAAGGGCTTTTGTACACCCAGCGCGCAAAGAAAAACCCAAGTTTTCTTATGACGTCAACAGCGGGCACGCAGGAAAGTACGGCCATGCTTAGGTGGCGTGACCAAGGCCTTCGAGCCATTGACAGCGGGGAACAAACAAGCCTTTACTTTGCGGAATACAGCCCGCCTTCAAACTTGGACCCAATGACCCCCGAAGCATGGGCCTATGCCAACCCGGCACTTGGTTACACCCTTGACCTAAAAACAATTGAAGCCGAAGCCGAAACCCCCAACCGAAATGCGTTTTTACGCGGGTCCGTAAATTTATGGCAGGCAAGCACAACGTCATGGTTAGAAAGTGGCGTGTTTGAAGCATTGGCAACGGACCAAGTAGCGCCACCGGGCGGGGTGTTGGCCGTTGAAATATCGTTAGACGCAAGCACCTACACGGCGGTTAGGGCCGTCCAAGTAGGCAACAAAACGCACGTTAAAATTGCGTTTGTGGCGCGAACCGTTGCCGAACTTTGGGCGCGGGTTGAAACCGAAATAGCAGAAAACCCCGGTTTACGGTTAGCGATTGTGCCGGGCCTAGAAAACCATTGCCCGCCACAACACGAAAGACGCCGCACAATCGTTGGGTACAAAGAGTTGTTGAAATGGACTAGCGCGGTTAGGGCAATGATTTTAGAAAACCGCATAATGCACAACAACGAAAACTTGTTAAATAGTCACGTCGAGCGGGCGGTCCTAATAAAACACCAAGGAAGCATTGCCGTTTCAAGCACCCGAAGCCCCGGACCAATTGAAGCGTGCAGGTGCATGATTTGGGCAGCTGCCCTTGCGTCACGCCCGCAACTACTTGGTAAACCCGTAATTGTTACGGCCAACCGCTAAAGTCATTTTGGCATTAGTCGGCTTGCTTTCCGTCGGGGATAGCACGGCGCCGGCTAGTGCCACCTAAAAGCGTTAGATTGTGACACAATAAACTTATGGCAATTTTTACTAAGAAACCCGAACCCGAAAAGGTTGTTAAAGCCGCTGCCGGTAGCAATGCGGGCGCGTCACAAATTGGCAACTTTTTTGCGTATTCCGACGGGGTGCAACGTAGCCGTTTTATGCAGGTCCCTACTATTTCAAGGTCAAGGGACCTTATGGCTTCGCTAATTGGTTGCCTTCCATTGGTTATGTATAAAACTATGTGGAACGGCGACGAAATGGAAAAAGTCCCCGAAGCGCCACGTAGTTGGTTGCGTCGAATTGACAAAGGCGTTACAAACAACTTTATTTTGTCGTGGACTTTTGACGATTTATTTTTTTATGGCCGCGCATTTTGGTATATAACCGAACGTGACGCTTCGGGCTACCCTTCGGCGTTTACACGTTTGCCCGCTGCAATTGTGACCACACAAGACCAAGCCCAAGGAACGGGCGTTTGGTTTGGTCCGTCTAAACAAATTTTGTTTCAAGGTTTACCAATTCGTTGGGAAGATTGCGTGCAGTTTTTAAGCCCTATTCAGGGACTTATTTACACTGGCGCAACGTCAGTGGACACCGCGCTAAAACTAGAGCAGGCCCGCAACCGCAACGCAAGCAGTTTGCAACCGGCTTTAACGCTTCGCCAAGTTGGTGGTGAGCCTATGAGCCCGCAGGAATTGCGCGATTTGGCAGCGGCATACGACGAAGCAAGATTTGCAAACGCTACAAGTGCTATTAACGAATTTGTAGAAGTAATCCCAAACACGGCAACACCGGACAAAATGCTTTTGATTGACGCCGCAGAATACCAAGCAAAAGAAATTGCGCGCATTGCAAACGTTCCCGCTTACCTTGTTTCTGTTTCAATTGGAAATTACAGTTATGTTTCGTCAAGCGAAGCGTCAAGGGACCTTTACACTTTTGGCGTTAAACCGTATATAGATTGCATACAAGAAACCCTTAGTGCAGATAACATTTTGCCGCGGGGCACGGGTGTAATGTTTGATATTGAAAGTTATTTAGCCAACGAATACAACACCAATGTTGAAGTGCAAGAAACCCCGGAACAGTTAAGGGAAAGCAATGCTTAGATTAACCCCACAAGAATTAAAGATTGACGCCGCGCAAGGCGACGCGCTGCCACGTAGGACCCTTGCCGGCGTCGCCCTCGAATATGGCGTTGACGCCGTAGTTTCAGACGGCCAAAAGGTCCGTTTTGAAAAGGGCTCTATGCCGTTGGAAGGCAAAAAGCCTAAAATGTACCTCTACCACAATTCCGAAATGCCCATTGGCGTCGTCACCGAACGTACCGAAGTAAACAATTTTGTAATGTTTGAAGCCAAAATAAGCGAAACCGCTTTAGGCAATGAGAGTTTGCAGCTCGCCATGGACGGCGTTTTAGACAGCCTTAGTGTGGGTGCCGTGCCTATTGAATTTAGTTTTGACGAAGCCGGCACCATGATTGTCACTAAGGCCGAGTGGCAGGAATTGTCGCTTTTGCCTTACGGCGCTTTTGAGGCTGCCAAGGTAGAACGGGTGGCCGCCAGTATCCACCAAAACGAAAACGAAGTAGAGTTAAATAGTGAACAGGACCAAGAAAAGGAAGTTACCGATATGTCTAACCCAGTAGAAACACCTTCAGTAGTTGAGGCTTCAACCGTGCAAGCAATTTATGCACAGCCACGCAAATTGCGTTTGCCGTCAACGTCGGAATATATTGCTAGTTATGTGCGCGGCGGTGCAGATTTTGCACAACTAAACGCAAACATTGCAGCTGCTCGAATTGAAGCAGCGCCGGGCGTTGCACCTTTTATTAATACCGAAAGCACGCCCGGAATTTTGCCAGAAATCATCACCGGCAGCGTCTACGATTCGCTAAACCCAATCAGGCCGTTTGTCAGTGCAATTGGGACAAGGGCAATGCCTTCCGCAGGTGCAACTTTCCGCCGTCCAAAAATTACTACCCGCCCGGTAGTAACACAACAGGCCGCACAGTTTGACCAACTAAATGCGTCAACAGTTGTCGTGTCAAACAACGACATTACAAAACTAAGTTTTGGAACGTTTGTTACGGTGTCCGAACAAGACCTTGATTGGTCCGACCCTTCGTCAATTGACATCATTTTGAACCAGTTGGCAATCGCTTATGGTCAGGCAACCGACAACTACGCAGTAGACACTTGCCACGCAGCAATCACACAAACCGCAAGCGTTGCCGACACCGCAGTTGGCGCCGATTGGGTTGCAGCAATCTACGACGGTGCACGTCAAATTTCGGAAACTTCCAACTACTTGCCTACGCATATGGTTGTTACACCTGCCAGTTGGGCTGCATTGTCAAGTTCAGTAGATGACGCAAACCGCCCAGTGTTCCCATACACAGGTGCGCCTAACCTCATGGGTCAAAACGCTGCAGGTAACGCCGCTTCAACAACATGGAACGGCAACCCGCTTGGGTTGGTGTTGGTTGTTGACAAACACGCACCGGGTTCGTTTATGGGCCACGCTGCAGGACCTGCCGCAGGCTTCGAGTTCTACGAACAGCAAAAGGGCGCTATCAGCGTTGAAGTACCGGCAACCTTGGGCCGCACAATTGCGTTCCGTGGTTACGCTGCAGCCTTCATGGCAGACGCAACCAAGTTCGTTAAGTTCGTCTGATAACCGAAAGGTAGGCCTTTATGGCCGTCTATTCGGTCCAACAAAAATACCTAACCGACAATTACGCGGTTGTTGTATTAGTAACTAACGCCGACCCTTTAGAGGTTGGTCAGTCGGTAACTATTGCAGGGGTTGACGCAACTTTTAACGGCACGTACACCGTTTTTGAGTTGCCCCAGTTCTATTTCACTGGCGTAGATGACCAAGGCTTTTTTCATTACGACATTGAAGCGCCTATTGCCAATCAGGTGTTGTTTGCAAAAACAGCCAACAACGTGGACATTGTGCCTGCAACCGGCACGGTCACTACAACCCCTACGTGCACTTGGGTTACAACCGACGCGCAAATTGAGGATTGGTTAGGCATTGGCACGGCTACCGCAGCGGACCAAACCTTTATTACACAATGCAGGCAGGCTTCGAACGAATTTGCCTACAGGCGTAGGCGCGAAGCCGGATACCGAAACGAAAGCCTTACAACGGTGCCCAACGCTTCGGTGCTTTTGGGAACAATTGCTTATGCAGGTTTCTTATACCGTCAACGCGGTGCCGTAACAGACTTTGCAGGTTTTGACGGTTTAGCAGCGGGCGGAAGCATGGGCCTTAGCCCAATGATTAAACAACTATTGGGCATTGACAGGCCCGCGGTTGCGTAATGCCTGTTGCATACACCGACCTGTTTAACACGGCCTTAGATGACCTTACAGCCACGTTACAAACGGTTACAGGCTTGCAGGTAGTCAACGACCCTCGAAACCTTGTGCCGCCTTGTGCGTTTATTGACGCCCCGTCGTTTGTGGCATGGAACTACAACATTGTAAAAATTACTTTTCCCGTCCGCCTCATAACCCTTGGACCGGGCAACCTTGACGCCCAACGGTCCCTTATGGATTTGGCTGCCAAGGTATTAGGCGCAAACGTGGCAGTAACAGACGGCCGCCCAACCATTGCCATAATCGGCGGAAGCGAACTAGCCGCCTATGATTTAACAATTGAAATGCAAGCCCAAACAAGTTAGGTGCCTATGTTCATTATTAAAAGCCCCCGCGTTGGTATTGTTGGCACCGAATACGTGCCCGCACCCGGCGTACAAGTAGCAGGCCTAATTTGGGGCGGGTTCATAGTCGAAGTCCTAGACGAAGTAACCGAGGAAGTATCCACACCCGCACCGAAAAAAGGTGCTAAAAATAAGAAAGCAACGAAAGAGGATTAAACACCATGGCAACAAGCACTTACCTTTCCAACCCAGTCGTAACCGTTAATAGCGTTTCGCTAACCGACCAATGCACCGCGGCAGTATTTACGCACCGTTTTGACCAGTTGGAAAATACGACTTTTGGCAAAACAAACCGTAGTTACCAAGCGGGATTGAACAACAGCGAAGTGACCTTGACGCTCTACCAATCATACGAGGCTTCAGAAACTTACCAAACACTTGCAGCGCTAGTAGGCACAACTACCGTTATTACGGTTGCAGACAGTGCCGGCGGTGACGTTTTTACCCTAACCGGGGGATACCTAACCGAAATGCCAGTGATTAACGCAACTTTGGGCGAATTGTCAACCATTGACATAACCTTTGTTGGCGGCGCTTACACCGTTGCATAATTAGTGCCGAACAATCGGCCCGACACGAAAGAGGCAAGCAATGCAATTAACCCTTCAAGTAACTAACCATGAAGGCACGCACCAAGTAAACACAAACCTTTTTACCATTGTGTTATGGGAACGCCGTTTCAAACGCAAAGCTGCCGACATGGCAAACGGTATAGGTGTTGAGGATTTGCTATTCCTTGCATGGGAAGCAAGCAAACAAGCCAAAATTGTTGTGCCTTCGGACTTTGATATTTATTGCAAACAAATTACCAACGTTGAGGTAATAGACCAAGAGGCCCCAAACCCTACCCAAGCGGCACCTACCGACGGCAACTAGCCGAACTGTTAGTTGCAACAGGGTGGGCGCCGCATTGGTATTCGCAAATGTTTGACACGCAGGACTTACTTACAGTCACTAAAGTACTTGGTGAACGAAACAAAAGGTAAGCGGCATGGCCCAACAAAAATTGGAAGTAAAAGGTATCCAAGAAACGTTGGCAGCGCTTAACAAAATAGACCCTACCTATAGGCGCGACGTCACCAAACGCATTAAACGGGCAGGCGAACCAATGCTGCAAGAGGCCCGCAGCATGATTACAACCATTGTCGGCGTCAAGGGCGCCCCGCTATCCGGCATGGGCCGTGGCAGCCTTATTCGAGGCAAAGAAATTACTTGGCAAACAGACGCCGTAAAAAAAGGTTTCAAAATTAAAGTAGGTGTACGTGCAAGCAAAGAACGCTACGTCAACTTTGCGCGTTTCACCGACGGCGTACAAACACACACCGAACAAATAGCCTTCGGGTCCAAACCGTACAAACTTATGGTTGTCCAACAGGCAGACGCCGCAGGTGCTATTTATGACCATGCCGGGCGCAACACTGGAGGTATGTTTGTTGCCAATCTGAACGCACAAGGCGGCGGTCAACAGCCCCGCGTCATTGACAAAGCCGTAGAAAAAAACAAGCCTGCCGTGCAAAGCGTTGTGCAAGAGGTCATTTCAGACGTTGAAAAGAAAACCAACCGAACATTGAAACAGCGGTACCGCTAATGGCTATAAATATTCCAATCATTACCACGTTTAGCGACAGTGGATTAGCAGCTGCCAACAAACAAATTTCGTCTTTTGGTAAAAAGTTCCCCGGCATTGGTGTTGCCATGGCAGGCGTTACCGCAGCCGTTGGCGCCCTTGGCGCTGCCGCATTTACAGCCGTTCAAAAGGCTTCGAACCTTAATGAACAAATAAGCAAAGCCGGTGTAATTTTTGGGCAATCTAGTGACGAAGTAGAAAAGTTTGCCCGAACCGCTAACCGTAGTTTGGGGCTTTCAACAACAGCCGCGCTAAACGCCGCTTCAACGTTTGCCACGTTTGGTAAAGCGGCAGGCTTGGCGGGCCGTGACCTTGTTACCTTTTCTACTGAATTTGTAACCCTTGCTTCGGATTTAGCGTCATTTAACAACACGAGCACAGACCAAGCCATTAACGCTATTGGTGCAGCGCTACGTGGCGAAAGCGAACCGCTACGTGCCTACGGTGTTTTACTAAACGACGCAACCCTAAAAGCCGCTGCAATGGAATTGGGCATTTATTCCGGGTCAGGTGCCTTGGGTCAACAGGCCAAGATTTTGGCAGCTCAAAAGATTATTTACAAACAAACAAGCGACGCACAAGGCGACTTTGGGCGCACAAGCGGCGGCCTAGCCAACCAACAAAAGATACTTAGCGCAACCTTAGAAAACGTGCAAACCAATTTAGGCACCGCACTTTTGCCTTTGTTTATTAAAGTTGTCAAATTCTTTAACGACAAAGTAACCCCCGCTATTGAGGACGTCGCAAACGCTTTCGGCGAACAAGGCCTAGTGTTTGGCATACAGGTTGCGCTTTCCAAAATGGGTGAAGCCGGGCCTGTTATTGGCGGGTTTTTTAAACAGTTTGCCGTTTCAGTTGCCATAACAATTAACGCTTTAGCCAAACTTGTGCAACAACTATTGGCCGTTTACTATTTCAGTGTTGGCCGATTTAGTGCAGCAATTAAGGCAACGAGCAAGTCATTTAGTGACCTCATAGACGTAAAGAAACTAAGCGCACAATTTGACGGCTTCATTACTGGCATTGGTTTAGTTGACGAAAAACTAGCCCAAGGCGCCTACTACACGGACCTAATGACTAAAAACACCGAGTTGTTAGGCAAGGTAGTTCAGGACACAACCAAACCGCTTAAAGACATGGAAGACGGCGCGGGCGGTGCAGCCAAGAAAATTAGCGAACTATACGACGTTATTAAAGACAAACTAACGACAGCATTGGACGAAGCAAAAGACCAACTAAAAGACGCCCAAGAAGCCTTTACCGATTTTGGCAAAAGCGTTTCGGACGGCATTAAAGCAGGGTTCAGTTTCAGCGACGCAAAAGAAGCGGGTGCCGAAACAGGCGCGGGCTTCCTAGACGGCCTACGTGACCAAGTAGCCGGGGTTAAACAGTACGCAAACAACGTGGACTTGTTGCTTACCCGTGGATTGTCACAAAACGCGCTACAAGCCGTTTTAGAGGCAGGCGCAGAGGCGGGTTCAGCGATTGCCGCCGAACTTGTTTCAGGCGGTCAGGAAGCCATTACAGGCCCTAATGGCGTAAACGCTTTAGTTGCCACCGTCCAAGGCGTAGCCGACAAACTAGGCCTAGACAGCGCAAAACGTTTCTACCAAGCCGGTGTTGACCAAGGCACCGCCCTAGTTAAAGGCCTTGAAAGCGTTTTAGCCAAATACGAAAAGATTTTAAAAAACCCAAATTTAAGCACCAAACGCCTAAACGCCCTTTTGGAACAAGCCCAAACAGACATTGCTTTTACACAAATTACCGCAGGCCAAACAATTGCAACACCGGCACCGTCGGCAGCAAGTGCAGCAAACATTGCCGAACACCAAGCCGCCCGCGGTGGGAACAATTACACCGTCAACGTTAACGGTGGCATGGCAACAGCTGCCGAAATAGGCCGTGCAGCAAACGACGGACTAAAAGCGTTTGCTCGACAAAACGGCCCATTGGATTTACCAATAGCCGGGTTTAGATAATGCCCGGCAGTGTCATAACCCAAGCCGGCAACTATTCCCTTTTAATTGACACGGGTTACGACGTTGGCAGTTTTCAATTAGACAGCGACATTAAAGGCCTTTTAGACGGCGTTTACCCGTTGGGCCCAACAACCGACTTTGCCGACGTCACGGACAGCACTACCCAAATAAGCATTAGGCGCGGGCGTCGTGACATTGGGGACCAATTTGCAGCGGGCACCATGACTTTTACCATTAACGACGTGGACGGCATTTTTAACCCGTTTGACGAAACAAGCCCGTTTTACAACACGCCCGAAGCGTTGCCGGGTTTAGCCCCATTGCGTGCCGTCGAGTTAATCCGCTACGACATTGCCAACAACCCCGAATATTTGTACCGCGGCAAGATTGTGAACTATGACTACAACTTTAGTTTGGACGGTTTAGACACCGTAACGGTTTATTGTTCAGACAATTTTTATTTGTTAAGCCAAACCTTTATGGACGAATTAAACGTTGGTGTTGAAACGTCAGGGCAACGCATAGAAACCGTTTTAGACCTGCCCGAAGTTAACTACCCAACGGGTGCAGCGCGTGACATTGACGTTGGCACCGTAGACCTTGGCCACGCCGCCGCGTACACCGTGGCGGGCGGTACAAACGTTTTGGCATACCTGTTGCAAATTAACCAAACAGCCGAATTTGGCCGTTTTTTTGTGTCACGCGAAGGCGTTTTGACCTTTACCCCACGGGTCGGCACAACCCTAAGCGGTCCCGTAATTGACTTTATGGACGACGGAACAGGCGTACCGTACACAAACCTTGGCATTACCTTCGAAGCGGACAGCGTAACCAATAGGGCCTACGTTGAAAACCTTGGCAAGGTAAACGCCACGGCAGACGATTTGGCAAGCCAAGCCGCCTTTTTTGTGCAGACCTACAGCATTACCAACAGTTTGTTAGACGACACCGAACTAGCAGCTGCCGCAACCTACCTTTTAGACGGCACCCCCGAAGCGCGTTACAACAGCGTGGAAACCGTATTTGGTGCCTTAACCAACGCCCAACGGGACAACGTGGCAGTAATTGACGTTTCCGACACCATAAGTATTCAACGCACGTTTGTTACAGGGGCCACAACAACCACGTTGGCACAGGAACTTTCGGTAGAGGGCGTCGAGCACGTCATAACCCTTGATGGCCACCGGGTTGCCTTGTTTACAAGCCCTACAACAATTGTTTACGAACTGATTTTAGACAACGCAACATATGGCACAATTGACGCAACAAATGTTTTAGGCTAAGGGGCACTATGGCAACACCAACCACATTACCGGCAACGTTTGTAGCGGGTAACGTTTTAACCGCTGCACAGATGAACGCATTACGCGGGGCTTTTCGCGTTTTACAAGTAGTTAGCACTACGAAAACCGATACGTTTAGCGCGTCAGTTGCGGCAGGTGCTTTTGCCGCGGTGACAGGATTAACCGCAACGATTACGCCACAAAGTGCTACTAGCAAAATTCTCGTTATTGCGTCAGTTTCTGCAGGTTCGGCCGCTGCCGCCGACGGCATAAGTGCAAAAATTACTGGCGGTAATAGTGCGGCCTATGTTGGAACATTAAACGGGTCACGGACACAAAGCGCTTCGATTGCGTTTGCAACAACCATTGCAAGCACACTTAATTTAAGTTATTTAGATAGCCCCGCAACAACAGCGGCAACAACCTACGGGGTTTCAATAACCTTTACCGAAACTGGCACAAGCCCAGTAACGGTTTATTGCAACCGCGGGCGCAACGACACAAACGCCGCTTACACAATGTCCACCGCTTCAACTATTACCGTTATGGAAATTTCAGCATGAGCGACTACGCAGCAATACTTACCTTAAAATATCCGGGCACGATTTGGTCAATTAACGCCAACGACTATGCAACGTTGACTTGGGATAACGCCACACCTAAACCAACGCAAGCGGAACTAGACGCACTTTGGCCGCAGGTAGATTACGAAAACCAATGTTTGCTAGTTCAAAATACGCGCCATTTAGAATACATAAAAACCAGTGACCCAATTTTCTTTGAGTGGCAACGCGGCACACAAACGGAAGCCGATTGGGATAACGCGGTGCAAGCAATTAAAGACGCAAACCCTTACCCGCCTGCCCCGTGAAATGGCGTTATATGATTGGGTACGTGCTTTTTATTGGCGTCGTAGTTTGGGGTTGTAGTGGTTGCACAGTTTCTAAAACAAATATTGAATACCAATGTTTTACCAAGGCCAGTTGTGATTAAGACGCCCGAACAACAACACGCAGGGCTAATAGTTTTTGTCGGCCGCTTAATGGCAATATGCTTTTCGTTTACCGTCATGGCGTTTATTTACGGTATTTTGTTTGTTGACCAACCAACCGAACAAGCACCAACAGACGCGCAACTAATTGACCTACTAAGCACTTTGCTTGTGTTTTTGACTGGCACACTTAGCGGCCTTGTTGCTTCAAACGGACTTAAAAGCAAGTCAAACCCGCCAAGCGAATAATGATTGCTAAAGCCAAACCCGGTGTAGTTGGTGGTCGCGACTACATAGGCAACAGCGACGGACCCGCAGCGGGCAAACGTGCCGGCACCGAAGAATTTGTTAGGCAAGCCGTCAAATGGTCAAACGGTGCTTTGTGGAATAACGGCACCTACGGGCAACGTGACATTAAAGGCAAGCCCGGCACAATGTCAGTACACGCCACGGGTCGAGCAATGGATTTGTCATACCGCAAAATGGACACCAAAGGCATTAAAGAAGGGCGCGCCGTTTCTAAAGTTTTTATAGACAAAGTGCTAGCCAACGCAAACGCTTTTGGCGTACAAATGGTTATTGACTATTACAGCAAACCGTTTGGCGCGTCATGGCGTTGCGACCGTCAAGCATGGAAGGTGTACGAAACTAAAACCGTTTCAGGTGCACCCGGTGGCGATTGGTGGCACGTAGAACTTTCGCCCGCAATGGCCGACAATCCCGAAGCCGTAAAAGCCATATTTGAAGCGACCTTTGGGGTATCCGCAACCGCGTAACAATCCTTGACTAGGGTTTTCCTACCGACGGAAAGCCCAATTTATGACAGAGCCGCAAACCTTTATTTACGAGTGTTACATAACAACCCTTGAAACGGGCCAACAAGTTATGTTTCAACTATTCCGCAACCCGGACACCTTCGATTGCTTACACGCACAAATGGCTTTTAAAAGCCCCCTACACGGCACTTGGGGAAACCCCTACCAAATGGAAAGGCTGTAACAAATGGTTTTACACAAATTAACCACAGGCGTAATTGCGTTAGTTATAGGCGTTTTAGTGATATTTAGCGCCAGTAATGCACAGGCCCCAACGACTACCCCACAGGTTGTACCGGCTCGACTACCTGCCACGACTACAACAACAACCACAATGCCCGCATTGGTCACTACGTGCACGCAGGTTGCGACCTTGGCCTTAGCCGAGGGATTACCGCAAAGCGAACTAGAAACAGCCTTACGGGTTGCCACACGCGAAAGCCGCTGCACAAGCGACGCCTTCAACGCATACGACACAAACGGCGGTTCATATTCCATATACCAAATAAACGGGTATTGGTGCCAACCCAACGAATACTGGCCAATTGGTTGGCTACAAGCAAAAGGCATTGTTGAAACGTGCACAGACCTATTCGACCCCACAACCAACACCCGCGCAATGGTTGCCATATGGCGTAACAGCGGTTGGCTACCATGGACTACAGCGAACTAACCCAATACATAGACCCCGACAATTCACTTAGTGAGGAAAGCCGAAAAATGTTAGACCCGACACAAAACGCACTACAACGACACCAAGCCGCAGTAACAAATTTAATAGACGAAATTTGTAGGCCTGCACATATTCCATACAAGCCGAAACACGCCGACCTTATTGCCCGGCTAAAACACTTGGCCGTTGACCTTGACCTAAGCGGACAACAAGACGCATGGCAATCAGTGAGCGAAGCAATCGAAGCGTTAGGCGGTTAACCGTGGCACAAATACGCTTAACACAAAACGAAATAAACTACGCCTACGCGGTAGCGCAATTGCGTGTTGATTGGGCAGAAAATAACAACGCTAAACACAACTACGGTTTAACGCCACCCGACAGCCTTAAAGCAATGAAAGTCGGGTGCATTGGTGAAATGGCTTTAGCAAAGTATTTACGCATAGATTGGGGCCACACCCAATACAACAAAAACGCTTACGACGTTGGCGGTTACGAAGTCCGCAGCACGCTACGCGGTAATGGTTGTTTGCTAACCCATGAAAGCGACAAACCCGCAATTTACATATTGGCCACACTTGACCCCGTGGACCGCGTTATAGAGTTGCGCGGTTGGCAAACATTGTACGAAACATGGCACCCAACACGTTGGGCCGAACATATGCCGGCCCCGTGCTTTATGACCCCACAAACTTTGTTACACCCAATGGATACTTTGCCAAACGCAATATAAACCCGACAGTAAGGACCCGACAAAATGGCTTTCAACATTGACAACTACGTAGACGTTCCCACGCGCTTAGCGGAAGCAATGAAGCGTTGGCCAAACCTTCGCATACAAGAAACCGCTTCGGAAGTTGTAGTAATGCCGGACGGCTCGACGTTTTACCGTTGCACCGTGACCGTATGGCGCGACGAAACAGACCCATTGCCAAGCATTGCAACCGCTGCCGAACCGTACCCCGGCAAAACGCCTTACACGAAAAACAGTGAATTTATGGTTGGCATGACTAGCGCGTTGGGCCGTGCCCTTGGCTATATGGGTTGCGGTGTAAGCAAAGCAATCGCAAGCAAAAACGAAGTGCAAGCACGCCAAGACCAACCAACCGAAACACCAACATCCAAGGCTTACCCAAAGCAAGCAAGCCAAAAACAGGTGTATTTCATAAAGTCATTGGCAAAAGGTGCCGGCTTTGACGAAGCCGCGTTGCACGACTACATTGCCGTAACGCTCGACAGCGACGCAGTAACACTTGAAACATTAAACCCCGAACAGGCCACGCAGATAATTGACAAACTTAAAAGCCTGCCAAGTAGTAAGGCCGATTAAATGATTTACTTAGCGTTCAACATAATTGGTATTTGCCTTGGCGTTTGGGCCACGGTCCTAGTGATGATGAGGCAGGGGAAATGACCGTAGAACAACAGGTGCTACTACTAACCCGCATAGTGCGACTGATTGAGGAAATGCAAACAGCGCAAGCGGATTACATAGGCAAAGACAAAGTAGTGCAACATTTGCGTTGGGCTACTGGCCATTTGTCTGATGACATATGGCAGCGCGTAGTTAGCAAAGATTACGGCACCAACGACGTTGAATTAAGCGCAACACATACGCATTAAGTTTCTAGCCTGCACGTAAGCGCTCGACTAGCCAAGCCCTAAGCCCGTTGCACGGTAGTTGGGAACATACGGCAACGTAGGTAGAACGCTATGCCCGTAATCATGTGCGACGAAGTGACCGGGCCAATGGCGTGGCAGCGTGTAAACATAATCACGCAGTAAGTAATTGGGTACGGGGTAGGGCAATCCCGTGGGTGGGGCTTAAGCGCATTAGGCTTTACAAACAAACACATAACATATACACAAACAAACACAACAGACTTGGACCCGACACAATGACCAACCAACCAACACCCTTAGCAAGCCGGCCTGCCGGCGCGGTAGCACAAGCCGAAGGCGCGTGAGCATGGCCACCAACCTAAACAGTGCAACACGAAACAAAACAGAGTTCAAAAAGAATAGGGCTCGACTACTGGCAGACAACCCCCCGTGCCATTGGTGCGGCATAAACGTTGCAACCGAAGCCGACCACGTACTAAGCATCATTGAAGGCGGCGGCAACAGCATGGACAACCTCGTGCCGGCCTGCAAGCCCTGCAATGCGCGACGCGGACAACAAGTAAAAACACAACGCGAACGCCACAAAACCCAACACCCACAAGGGTTTAATGAACCAAACACTGACAGCGTTTTTTTCACAGAGCAGACGAAGCCA
>Ga0209850_1000052_pt1 | contig 14568 bp, 17 predicted proteins | sample GWRWT2_2Sept14_FD_187193 | JGI IMG/M metagenome (GOLD analysis project Ga0209850, IMG submission 187193) | Sand microcosm microbial communities from a hyporheic zone in Columbia River, Washington, USA - GW-RW T2_23-Sept-14 (SPAdes) (version 2) ...
GCGCGATTTGGCGATCACCTGCTTGTCATACCGGTTCTTGTTGGCGTTCGCCTTCAGATGCGTTGAGTCCGTATACAAAACCGTGCCGTCAACCAGCCCATGCGCAATCGCCTGCTCGACAATCGCATCAAAGATGTCCTGCGCAACCGATGTATCGTTGTAGCGCCGCCGCCGGTTCTGCGAAAGCGTCGAGGCGTCAAACACCGCTTGCGTCAACCGCAGCCCGAGAAACCAGCGATAGGCCACGTTTACTTCGATCTCGCGCACCAGCTGCCGCTCCGAGCGCACCCCGAACAAATAGCCGATGAACAACGCCTTGAACATTACCACCGGATCAAGCGGCGGACGGCCATTGTCAGGACAATACAGCCCGCTAACACGATCATGGATGAAAGAAAAATCGATCACTGCGCAAATCTTGCGCAACAAGTGATCGCGTGGAACCAAACTCTCGAGGCTAACCATCTCAAGTTCGGTCTGCTGGGGTTGTGGTTTTTTCAACATGCCCCATTGAATCAAAAAGCCCGGCGCGCCGCCAGGCTTTTCTTAACTTTGTCAGCAGTCTGAAGGGAGCCGGACGGCTCCCTTTTTTATTGAAGTGTTTCGCCAGACGGCATTACCGCCTGGCTCCACAAGTTTACTGCAGGACGATTTCCACGCGGCGGTTTTGCGGTTCGCGCACGCCGTCTTCTGTCGGAACCAGGGGCTCGGTTTCGCCTTTGGCGGCGACGGTGATTTCCGTCTCCGGCACTCCCAGCGCCAGCAAGCGGGCTTTCACCGCATTGCCCCGGCGCATGGACAGCGCCATATTGTATTCATCCGAACCGGAGCGGTCCGCATGGCCGCTGGCGGCAATACGCACCGAGCCATTGGCTTTGGCATAGGCGACAGCCTCGCTCAGGATCGTGTCCGCCTCCGCCGAAATGTCGGACCGGTCAAAATCGAAGAAGACCAGGAAGTTGCGTGGTAATACGGCGGGTTCAACTGCTGGCGCAGGCGCAGGGGCAGGCTCCGCCGCCACCGCGGGCGTTGCAACTGGTGCGGCCTTTGGCGCACCAAAATTATAGCGCAACCCGACCAGGGCCGCGTGCGATTTATATTCACCCTCTACCGAGGTCCCGCCGCTGGTGCGGAAATCGGGGTCCTGGGTCGCGAAATAGCGGTATTCCGCCGCCAGTTCAACAGCATTGCTCACTGCGTAAGAAAGACCCGCGATGCCCTGATAGGCAAAAACACGATCTGAATCATTTATGCCGATTCCGGGTATGCCAACCGGCTGCACACCGTCATATCTGACCTTTGCATAGCCGATACCACCGCCGATATAGGGCGATACGCGACCGTTCATATTTACGTCGTATAACAGGTTCAGCATCGCGCTTCTGGCCTTGATTTCACCGGAGCCGGTGGTGGAGCCGGAAACGCCGTCAACATCATTTTTACGATAGCCGAGTTCAAATTCTGACCTCAGGCCGTTGCCGAAACGATATCCAATGGACGGAATTACCGCATAGCCGGTATCGGTATCAACGGACCGATTGATGCCCACCCCTGTGCCGCTGACATCCAGATCGTTGGTGAAATTGGCGCCGCCCATGATGCCGACAAACGGCCCCTCCGGGGCCGCAAATCCTGCCGGGGCATAAGCCACACTACTTATTCCAATCGCCGCAAGGGCCAGTTTCCGCATGTTCATCTTTTTTCCCTTCTATAGAAATCCGCTGAAGCGCCAAGCGGCCCGCAATGTCAACAAGAGATTATTGCAAATATATAGTATATCTACTATTTACTCTTGTCTTAATCCCCCCATGGACATGTTTTGCCATCAATGGTGGTAATTTTGCACCGATATCTGCCATTTCCGGGTTACTCTACTACCGTCCGGCTCACGGCAGACTGGGCTGGCAGGTTCGTCAAACCTGAATGCAGAAAAGCATCAAACCTCCGCCCCCTTCTCAAAATACTTGTTCAGCACGGCCTGTAACTGATGCGGGCTGAATGGCTTGGCGATGTAATCGTCCATGCCTGCCGCAATGCATCTCTCCCGGTCGCCTTTCATCGCGTGCGCCGTCATGGCGATTATCGCCATGGGCGCCGCTGCATTGGTTTTCTCTAGCTCGCGAATATTGCGCGTGGTGGCATAGCCATCCATCACCGGCATTTCCACATCCATCAGGACAATGGAATATTTGCCGGATGAAAATCTTTCCACCGCTTCCTGTCCGTTGCGCGCCACCTCGTAGCGATACCCGAAATTATTGAACATGCTGGTGGCGACCAGCACATTCGGCTCGTAATCCTCCACCAGAAGAATGGGCAATCTCGCGGCATTGGCCTGCATATCAAGGTAAATGATATTTTTCTGGTAATGTATTTCACTATCGCTATCGCTGGCTTCCACCGGCAGGCTGAGATGCAGCACGAAAGACGATCCCTGACCCACGACACTGGTAACCGATATCGAGCCTCCCATGCGTTGCGCCAAAGCCTGGGAGATTGAGAGACCAAGGCCGGTGCCGCCATATTTGCGGGTGATGGTTGCATCAGCCTGAATGAACCGGTCAAAGATCATGCCGATTTTATCTTCCGGGATGCCGATCCCGGTGTCGGTCACAGTGACGGTAATTGCCTTTTTGCCATTGCCTTTGCCGCCATTTGCGAAAAACACCGACACGCTGCCCCCGCTATCGGTGAATTTAACGGCATTACCCACCAGGTTAAGAACAATCTGGTGAATACGCCCCCGGTCGCCGATATAGGTCTTATACAGGCCTGATTCATAGTGGACGATAAGATTAATGCCCTTTTGTTTAGCCTTGACGGACATGACGCTGATGACCTGATCCAGCACCGCGGTCATGCTGAAGGGCGCATGCTCCAGGTCGATGTCCTGGGCTTCCATTTTGTCGACGTCGAGCAGATCATTGATCAGCAGCATTAGCGCTTCCGAGCTGCTCTGCAGCACGTCAATGCACTGTTTCTGCTTTGCGTCGAGATTGGTGGTTTGCAGGATATGTGCAAGCCCGATCACCGCATTCATCGGCGTTCTGATCTCATGGCTCATATTGGCGAGAAAATCGGATTTTGCCTTGTTGGCCTTTTCGGCAATCTGGGCGGCCATTTCGGCGGACAGCATTCTTAGACGCGCCGAATGGCTGGCGAGCTCCGCCGATTTGAGGCTTGAATCCGCCACTTTTTGAGCTGCGTCGGTGATAATTTTCAATTCCGCGGCGGTAACAATACCCTGTTTTTCTTTCTGATCCGACTTTGCCTGTTTTGCTTCAGATTTAATTTTTAAATCTTCAGCAATGTCCACATTCGTCCGGGCCAATTTCTCGGCTCTTTCTATATTGGACTCGGCCAGATCATACGCCAATTGCCTCAGGTCGAGCGCATGCGCCATAGCGGTTCTCTTTGCGTCCCACTGTATATACATGAAGGTCAGAATTAATGTGAACGAGATAGCGGCGGCAGCCACTTCTTCGTGCTGAACCCCGCCTATCGCAGCAGTCATCACCAGGCGCAAGAGGCTCACTGCGAGGATGATATACAGGCCGTATTCCAGCAAAAATCTTTTCAGCTCAGCCATCGGTTTTTTTACCTGGGTTGTATGAGTCCGTCTATGAATGCGCCCACTGTATCCATGGCGCGCGCCGTGATGGGGGATTGAGTAAGCAGCGTCCTCGGCATCCGGCGAAGCCGCCGCAAGCACAAAAACAGTGAAAGCGCTAACACCGCGATGATTGATATGGCGGCGATGCCTGTGATCAACAACGCCATTTGCGGCCCAATCCCGGCCAGCATCAAAGCAGAATAGGCAGCATACAGAATGCCCAGCAAAATTGCACTAACCATTATAGAGATGACAATGGCCAGCCCAGCGGCCAGCCCTGCCAGTCCAATGATACGGACCAGCAGTTGCTGTGACAGCCAATTGCCATAGGTGGCATGTCCCAAACTGGCTATGGCGAGAAGCTTCGGCAGGAATGACACGCTCTACCCGCTTAACGGCGCAGCAGCGCGCCAAGCACAACACCCACCCCCAGGGCGATCAGGCTTGACTGGACGGGATTAGCGTGGATTTCCTTACTTACTCTCTGGCCCACATGTGAAACTTCATCACCGGCGGAATCGATCATGCCGCGAACCTTGCGCCCGGCCTGATTGGCGGCATTGTGCAGATCGTCCTGGATGTCATCAGAGGTCTTCCCTAGATTTCTGACGGTTTCGTCTTTTGCTGTGATGGTAGACATAAACATACTCCTTGAGGGTCAAATTGTGGTTTGAAGATTGTGCGCGGCGTTAAATGCGCCCGGTTAGCAGTAAAACGAGCAGGATGATCACCACCACTCCCAAGCCCCCGCTGGGGTAATAGCCCCAGTTCCGGCTGTGCGACCAGCGCGGTAATGCGCCAAGCAGTATCAGTATCAAAATGACTAAAAGGATTGTGGAAAGGGTCATAGAAAATCTCCTGAGTGCGACTTCCCGTAAAATGGCCGGATATGCACAAAAGGGCGATGCGGGTTAGCCGTTATGACGTAAGGAACCCGTAAAGATGGATGAATTGCGGGACGTTTTGTTTCTGGCTGAAGCATCTTGCATTATTTGCAAATCATCGATTATCTCGCTTCACCACCTGATCCCCTCCCTGTCCCTCCCCTTTACAAGGGGAGGGAACCCTGGAACTGCCAGCGTTTATAAACGCAGATGCGCCGGGACACTCCCTCCCCCTGAAAGGGGGAGGGCCGGGGAGGGGGTCAGCGGGATGTGCGCGGGTTTGATTCAAGCAGATCAGAATATCTGCCTAAGCAGGGAATGCGAGCGTAAATACGGCGCCTGAGCCGTCTGCAAGATTGGCCGCTGTTATCGTGCCGCCCAGCAGGCGCATGATCTCGCGGCAGATGGGCAAGCCAAGCCCTGTTCCTGCATGTGCGTGACCTGGCGGGGTAAACCGGGTATATTTGAAAAATATTTCTTCCAGTTTAGATTCAGGAATTCCCGGGCCTTTATTCCATATGCGAATGACCGCCTGTTCGCCGGACTTTTCATAGGTAATGCCGATAACCGGGTGTGGCTTGCCATATATGGCGGCATTATCCAAAACACAGCAAATGGCGCGCGTCAGCAGCAAATGATCCGTGATGACGGAAAAACTGGCCGGCATCGCCTTGATGCTGATGTCACATCCGCTCAGCCGCTGGCCAAGCTGAACCAGGCAATCCTGCAGCAGCTGATCCATGTTATAGGATTGATGTTTCACCTGCACCGCGCCCTGTTCCAGCCGCGCCATCTCAAGCACGTTGGTAAGAAGGCTGTCCAGCCGGTATGCTTCCTGTAGCGCGGTATCGATCAGAATATTCTGTTTATCCGGGGAAAGTTTTTCTTTTGTGCGCCCGTAAATTTCAAGCGAGCCAATGATGCACGCCAACGGGGTTTTCAGATCGTGCGAAACCCTGCGCAAAAGGCTCCGATGCAAAAGATCGCGATCCCGTTCAAAAGAATTATTCTGCGGGTTGGGTGCATTATCTGGTGGTTCTGTTTTCATGACGCAGTGTGCGGCTAGCTAAATAAAATAGCTACAGGCAAATGCGTCACTCCTGCTGGAATGACGCATTGCCGTATCTATTTGGTAAAGATTATTTCACTATGACGGTGGTGCCTGACCCAGTGCCCGTGCTGCCAGTGGCGCCTGTGGTGCCCTTTGTGCCGGTTGCGCCGGTTGCGCCGGCAGCTCCTCGATTGCCGGTCGCGCCGGTCGCGCCGGTGTCACCCGTATATCCGGGGCTTCCCTGGCTGCCAGTTGCGCCGGTATCGCCGGTATAGCCGGGGCTGCCTTGATTGCCCGTGGCGCCGGTGTCGCCGGTTGCACCGGTATATCCGGGGCTTCCCTGTGCGCCGGTTGCGCCCGTTGGCCCGGCGGGGCCCTGACAGGCGCCCAGTCCAAGCGCCAGAATTAGCAGTGCGGCTGTTGCCGAATATTTCATATCAGTGTTCCTTGAGATGTTGTTAATCGGGTTTGGGCGCCAGCGTCAGCCTTCGCTCTTGGACCAGGTTTTCAGGTCTTTCCACCATTTATCCATCTTGGTATTGGCTTTCTCGATCATGGTTGGATCTTTTTTGGTGACAACTTCCTGCAGATAATTGACATCCTTACGCATCACCGCGATCTCGGGACGGCGGGCTTTATAAGCCTCACCCTGTTCCATTTCATCCAGCGCTTTATCGGCATGCTTTAGGGCGTAACGGGCGCCGTCATAGTTTTTGGCGGCAATAAAATTGCGGGCCAGGCCGATATTGTCATGCGCCTTGTCGCTGGGAACCGATATTTTGCTATCCATCGTAACCACCGCGTCGGTCAATTTAGCGAGCTGATTATCCGCCTCTTTGAGATCGTTGGCTGCGATAGCTGCTTCCGTGGCGTTTAAGTATGTCTCGGCTTTATTGTCCGTCAAATCGAGCGTGAGATAGACGATGTCCGCATCCGTGACGGCCAGATCATTTTTTGCCCATGCGGGGCCATCGCCGATTTCCTTGACCTGAACCGGGCCAGTGTGAATTGGAAAATAGTGATATTTATATTCCGTATCGTACTGATAAACGATCCGGCCGGACTCTACCTCGGTGATACGAAGTTTTTCGGCCGTTGCGCCTTTTATCAGTGTGATCATGTTACGCGCAGCTGCAATATGCTGCCCGGCCACATCAACTTTTTTCATCGCCAGGGCGACGCGCGCATAATTGACATGCTCCACAAAACTGGCGGCCGCCACGCGCGGATCAACCACTTCCGCTTTGGTGATTGGATCGCCAGCGGATTTCATGGTGTCCGTGGTGATGTTATCGGCTGCGAGGGCGAAGGGAGCAAGACCAAGCATTAGCCCAGTGCTTAGAATAGTGGTCATAAGAAGTTTCCGGGTGTTCATTTTATTCTCTCTGTAGTTGGGGTTAAACTTGATTATTGCTGGTTGGTGGATTTCTTGATGTCGTCGCCGGCATCCTTAACTGCGTCGCCAAGCTTCTCGCCTGGGGTACGGTCTTCCAGTTGCCGGGCGGCTTTATCAACGCCGTTAGGCAATTCATTGATGGCGTCGCCGATTTTGTCTCCAGCGCTTCGCTGGTCTGGCGCATTCAGAATGTAGTAACCGCCTGCGGCAACGGCGATGGCCAGCGCGGCAATAATGAGATATTTCCCCTGGAAAGGATTTGAGGAAGTTGAGAATTGTGTCATGGGATCAGACTTTCAAAAAGGTTTAGAAAACTTTGCTGCAGTCAACTATTAGCTGCCTTGGCCGTCACTTTTCGATGCGGGGTTAGACGCATTATGTAAGGAACCCGTAAGGTTTGTGAATTTTGGCATCTAAGCCTGCTGCTGATGCGCTTTCTGGCGAAATGCCGCATTGCTGGCGTTGCGCAGAATATTTTTCCGATCTGCATTCCATTCAATGCGCTCAAATTCCTCGTCAATTAATGGCGCCGTCTCCTCGTTGTTTAGAAGTTCCGGTTCATCACCAAACAACAGATCATTCTGAGGACAAAGAGATTGTGGAACAATATGCGGTACAAAAATCGCAGCGCTCTTGGCTGGGATTGCCTGAGCCTGAATCGCTGATTCATCTGCCGCACCGCGTATTTTTCGGTCTAACAGCGAAAAGAATCCATCCATGCCAATAAAAGCGGCCAAGGTAGCCATCAGCAGAATTTTTACCTGAAATCGTTCGTTCATATTCATGTGTCCTTCAGATGCAGACTCAGATTTTAGTCTTGCAGGCGAAGCGGGCGATGAAAGAGCGTGGCAGTCTCGGCTTCACGCAGGATGAAATTCAGCTCATCATCCAGATCAAATCTGTCAAACTCTCCATCAAGCAGCGGGAAGGGTTCGTAATAAATGGGTTTGTTAGGCGCGCGGTGTGTGAGCATGAGAATATTCCTTAAAGAGCTAAACGGGGGTGAGTGGACTAAACCGGGGGCAGTTAACGCCATGTTTTGAACAATGCTTATTTGGGACACAACAACGTCTTGAACGAGGCGCAGAACTTTGCGGTTTGGTTGTCATTAAGGGGTGCGCCAGCCAATCAGCCAGTCTGGTGATTGCCGTTCTGGCAAACGGCAAACCGGCAGGCTGGATAGCGTGATAATTGTTAGAAAAGCAGATGATATGTTCCATGCATCCTCCAATGTGATGATCATGATCAAATCACGATTGGCGTAAGGATGCTGCGGGCAATGGAATGATGGCCGTAAGAGAGAGGTAAGGAGTGCGTTGCGCTTGGTTATTGTGCGCCTTGAGGGATATCAAGCGGAAGCACCTTGTCCGTCGCGGCGCCATATCGCGGCTGTAAAGTGTCAGTCCTGGCTGCCCAGCGTGGAACGCAAGCCGCCAGCGATGACCGCGGCAATACCGATGGTATAGAACCACATCGTATCACTGCTATAGTGACTGGTATATTCTTCCAGCGGCGCATTGCTTGCATCATATGCAAAACCCAACAGCACGACACCGGTGGAGAAAATGACGGCGCTAAGTATCCGATTCATTTCCATGTGCAATTTCCTTTTAGCTGGCCGCGGTCAGTATGGTTTTTTACATTCAGGGAGTCAGAGGCATTGCTGGTTGTTTTCCCCGATGTATCACATGTTTAGGCGTGTCAGCGTAGCCGCTTAATTGACCGGCTATCTGCAATGTTTCGACGGCTATCTGCATAAACCCTATCTGATCAATAACAGGAGTTTCTCCCTGCGCGGCAATTAAGCCACTATCGGCCAAGTCGGTAGCGGTCTGCCGGCCCGACATGGCGGCGCTGGCGGCAACCGTCGTGGCCAGCACAAGCGCAGCCACAAAGCTTCGCATTAAAATTGAATTTGGCATCTGCATTTGTAAGCGCATCTAGATTTGAGGCAGCCCGCGACGGGCGCGGGCGATGAAGAATAATTTTTCGACATGCTGTGTTATTTGGAAATGCGCATATAGTTTTGCATTTTCTTCCTCGTTCAGAGGGGGTCCGCCTTCATTTTCCATCCGGAGCAATTCACGGCCTGCGAAACGCAATTTCTGCTGAATGTCATTTAGTGTGCCGATGTTTGATTCCCATGCTGGTGAATTATCCAGCGGGGTGCTTTGATAAACGCCGGCAGGGGTGCTAAAACTTTCCATCACAGATTCTCCTTACATGATGATCTGCATCCAATCATCATGCGCGTAAGGATGCCGCAGGAACATGATGCGGGGACGTAAGGCGAAAGTAAGGATGATTTTGCAGCCGTTACTTTCCCAGCAGCTCGCCGATGGGTTTTAGATCTTCCACGCGATCACACACGGCCTTGATTGCCATCAGAATGGGTATGCCAAGCAATAGGCCCCACACGCCCCACAGCCACCCCCAGAACAGCACGCCTGCAAAGATTGCCACTGCGTTCATCTGGCTTGCACGGCTGGTTAGCCAGGGCGTCAGCAATAATCCTTCAAGATTGGTGATGACCAGTGCAAGCCCGGATACCCAGATTGCCATGCCGAATGTTCCGAATTGCAGAAAAGCAACCAGGGCAATGCCAATGGTAACGATAACCGCGCCGATATAGGGGATGATATTGAATATCGCTGCAGCGATCCCCCAAATGGCGGCATGTTCCAAACCGACCCAGAGAAACGTCAGCCAGGTAACCACCCCAACAACAAAACTGGTGAATAGCTGCACCAGCAGATAATTCTGAATCTGGCTGGTGATTTCATCCATTGCCTGGAGTGTGATTTTCTTTCTGGTAAAGGTTGGTCCATTAATCCGGACAATTTTGCGCCGGAAACTGTCGCCGGAAACCATCAGAAAATAGGCCAGAAATATGACAATGGTGATCTGTCCCGCCACCCCGGCCGCGCCCATCATGCCGGCCCAAAGATAATCTTGAATGCTGAATTTGGGCTTTTCAATTTGCACCCGGGTCACCCCTTTGGGGGCAGTTGGCTCTGCGGTTGGAATGCCGCGCGCCGCCTGCTCCAGATCCGAAGTGGCGTTTTGCATTTTATGCATCGCGCTGTCGGTCGCGTTCTGTTCTTTGCGCAATGTCTTGCGGAATTTGTCCACGGCGTCAGGCAGGCTCTCAACCGTCGCAACGGCTTCGTCACTCAGTGAATAGGCCAGAAAGCCAATTCCCCCAACAATGCCTATCAGCAAAATAGCGGCCCCAAGCGCGCGGGGGATTTTCCATTTTTGCATCATTTTGACGAGCGGAGAAAGCGCATAACTGATCATCACGCCAAACATCAGCGGGATGAAAAAGGCACGCGCCCAGTACAGCATGAAGACAACGCCAAGCACGGTTAGTATTGCAAGTGACAGGCTGTTTGCTGACTGTTCTCTTACAATTTCCGCAACCGGCAAAGCAGCGTTGTGATCGATCTCTGGCGGGGGCATTTGGAGGGATGATGCCACTACATTGTTCAACTCAAATCTCCTATTATTAAAGCGGAATGACGCTGAAAGGCTTGTATATCTTGCTGTAAACAGCGGCAGGCACACCTGAGTACCGCTTACCAAGAAAATCCAGACGCTCGGCAAGGTCGGCGAGCGTATTGCCAATAGACAGGCTGAACGACGCTACACCGTCGGCAAATACCGCAGTTACCTGATATGCAAGGGGTTTTGTTGAATGTATGCGTTCAGTAACAATATGGCTGCCGCTGTCCCGGACAAGCACAATCTACGAACTCAGCCAGCCAGAAGCGCGCCGCCACTCGGTCAATTCCGTAACCCTATTCAAGCCTCTCAGGCAGGATAATCTCTATTGCGATTACCCAATGATTTTTCTGTCGAACTTCTGTGAAACGGCCAGTTTTTTCACCATAACGCTGGCCGGGAAGATAACCGTAATCGTTGTCCCGCGCCCAACTTCGCTGGCGATTTCCAACGTGCCGCCATGGCGCTCGCACAACGCTTTCGCCAGCGGCAAGCCAAGCCCGGCACCCTCGTCTGCTCGGGTCAGCGAATTATTTGCCTGCCCATATATTTCGCATACCTTCATCAGATCGCCCGGCGCAATTCCAATACCTGTATCAGCTACAATGATCATTACCGCACCATCCGGCAATACCGACGCGCTGACCCTAACCGATCCCTCAGGCGGTGTGAACTTTATCGCGTTGTCAATCAGATTGACAAAAACTTGCTTTATCCGTATTTGATCACCGCGCATAAGTGGTAAATTTTCAATAATATCACCAGATAAAATTACCTGCCGCTCCTTCGCCTTGGTTTCCAGCATATGGAAGCAGGTGCGTAGGGTGTACGTTAAATCTAAATTCTCCAGGCTAAGTGTGAGGTGACCGGCTTCAATGCGCGATACATCAAGCAGTTCATTAATCAACTGGAGCAAATACATTCCGCTCTGCTTTATATCATCAGCATATTCGATATATTTTGGGCTGCCGGCTGGTCCGAACACTTCACTCTGGATCATCTCGGAAAAACCGATAATTGCGTTCAGTGGCGTGCGAAGTTCGTGGCTCATATTGCCAAGAAAAAAGGTCTTTGCTTTACTTGCTTCAGTCGCCGCCGCCACTTCTTTGCGCAAGCCAAGTTCTTTTTGCTTATGCAAGGCCTCTTCAGTTCGTATCCGTTCATTTGCGGCGGCAAGTTCATAACTGCGCTGAGCGAGTTCGGCGTTAAGTTGGGCATTAGTTCTAAGAAAGGCCGCGTGTAAACGCTTGATTATAATTTTGAAAATGCGGGAAAAATTACGAAATTCTCCGGGCTCATAATGCATTGAGCCGAAGTCTGTTTTTGAAGTTGTGAAAGTGCCGTCCGGGACATTTTGACGGCCGTTTTCTTGCCTAATATTACTGTCCATGCGCCCTCCTCTTTCTCGGTGATAGTTCGCAGTCAATCACGTGAGAGGTAAAAAAGTCGCGGGTAATAGCATTAGAGGCATAAGGAGAATATAAAGGGCTGCGTTTAGTCTTCGTTAGGTGCGTTTAGAGCACTTTTGTGAACGGATTAAAGCACAACGAACATTGACACCGCTTCTGTAGACATAGGTGCAAATAAGGGGTTGGGCGGACGCATTAAGAAATATCAGGCTTGGTGAGACAGATTCTAGGCGCCGCGCAGCATGCCCGTATTTAGCGAAGCCAGCATTTTGGCAAGAATATCCGGACTTATAGGCTTGCTGATATAATCGTCCATTCCCGCCGCCAGGCAGCGTTCACGATCGCCCGCCAGCGCCTGGGCAGTAACGGCAATGATGGTGTTGCGATAGCCCTTTTCGTGTTCCAGCTTGCGGATGAGGTTCAGTGCGGTAAATCCATCCATACCGGGCATCTGAACATCCATCAGAATGGCCAGGAACGGCCTGCTTGCGGCACGTACTTTTTCGACGGCTTGCTGCCCGCAGGTGGCGGTTTCCACAGCGTAACCCAAATGTTCCAGCATCAGGGTGCCGACCATCAGGCTGGCGGGATAATCTTCTACCAGAAGAACAGATGGCATGGACACGTCAGAGCCTTTTACGATTAGAAAAATAAAATATACAAAATTATAAAGGGGATCGGAATCCCGATCGCCCACATGATGAGGCTGCGCATACATATTCCTTTCAAAGCTAAAATTTTGACCGATCCGCCTACTCTTAGATGGGCTTATCAGCATTAAAAACCAATATGGCTGTGGTCACAAAGTATAAGGGGGGTGTAGTGAAGGTTGGAATGTCACTAATAATTAAAACCGGCGGGAGAGCGTAAGCGCACCGAAGGCAGGCTTGCGGCGCTGGCCGGTATATTCCCTGGTCAACAGGACATGTGTGTATGACAGCCGCGTTTGCCCATAGGTAACCGCCGCGCCCAGTTGCAGGCTGTTTACCAGTTTTTTCTTGTTTACATGCGGACTGTCCTTGAATGTATTGCCATCCAGAAAAATATTCCGCGCCACGGCGCGCGCGGCGACTGTTGTAAAAAGATAACCCCCCAATGTTTTTGTAGGGATAAAAAAATCCGATCCTGGCAGGCTTGGGCGAATGCGTGGCGGCCCATAGTCGGCAGGCAGGTCATAGCCCAGACGGAGCGTCGCGCCTACAGAGCCGTCGGTGTTGATATTGCCCAGATTAAAACCCACATGCGGGGTGAAATCCGTACCCAGACCAAAGGGTGAAAATTCATATATTTTTCGCCATTTCCGCTCATAGGTCAGAATGACGCCAGGCTCGTTATTAAGCTGGCTGTCCCACCCCTTTGGCTGCGGGCTGTCCGTGATATGATGGACAAATTTCTGGGTTTGTTCGGCATAGGCAAGCGGTCCGACTACGCCCACTGTCAGCATCACATTATTCAGTGTGTTCCCCGTATCCGTCACCATGCCAATCGAACCATAGAGCCATCCGGCGTAAGGATGATCCCGGGGGTCGGGAATGCGGCTGCCAATCACATCGGGGGCATACATATTTTGTCCTGCGGCAATACTGATACGTTTATTTCCGTCATCGGCGAACGGCAGCCCCCGGGCGATGGTGCGCGCCAGTTGCGGCATGTTTTCTTCCGAGGAAAGCCAGGAAAAACGAATGCCATTGGTGTAATCGCGATCCTCCCCGGCAAAAATATCATTTTCAATGACAACGTTGAAAATGCCCTTGTCGTCCTCAATCACCCTTTCTTCCGCAGCCAGAACAGAGGTGGTAATAGCCAGACAACAGGCTGCAGAAATAAAGGCAGACAGAAAAATGTTCATAAGGACTGTTCTTTTCGTAATGTTAAAGGTTCAATAAAACCGGACATCAGGAGTGCGATTTTATCTCGTGCGCAGTTGCCGCGATTTTCAGGCTGCTCAGGTTCTGATTGGCGAACTCCCAGTCAAACAAATGCTTAAGGACAGCATTGACATAATTCGCGCGCTCGTTCTGATAGTCGAGATAGTAGGCATGCTCCCACACATCAATGGTAAGCAGCGGTGTCTGGCCATGTGCCAGCGGCGTGTCCGCATTGGATGTGCTTGAGATGACTAACCTGTCACCTTTAAGCACAAGCCAGACCCAACCGCTACCGAATTGCGTGATAGCCGCTTCCGCAAATTTTTCACAAAAGGATTGGCGGGTTCCGAATTCAGTCTCGATAAGCTCAGCAATTTTGCCAAAAGGCGCACCGCCCCCGCCGGGCCGCAATGAACGCCAGTAAAATGCGTGATTCCAGGCCTGCGCCGCGTTATTGAAAAGCTCACTGTGCTTTTTACTGCCTGTAGTTTTATGAATGATGGATTCAAGTGTTTGGCCGCTCAGACCGGCTTGTTTTGCCAGGGTAACAACCTTTTCAACATAGGCGCGGTGGTGCTTGTCATGGTGAAATTCAAGTGTGGCGCGCGATATATGCGGCGCCAAAGCCTCGTAACCATATGGAAGTTGTGGCAGGGTGATATCCATCTTAATCAATCCTCAAAGCGGTTTGTGACGCGCCGGTCGACACCCAAAAATCCTGCTATACTGATCAACCCCCCAACGAAAAGAAGCATTGATGCAGGCTCCAAAGCAGACGCCGGGCTGTCTCCAATGAGGCCGAGGCTGCCATAATAGGCGCGATCATCCTTGATCGTGTCGGGA
>Ga0209850_1000058_pt1 | contig 13618 bp, 10 predicted proteins | sample GWRWT2_2Sept14_FD_187193 | JGI IMG/M metagenome (GOLD analysis project Ga0209850, IMG submission 187193) | Sand microcosm microbial communities from a hyporheic zone in Columbia River, Washington, USA - GW-RW T2_23-Sept-14 (SPAdes) (version 2) ...
CCCAGCGATTATTTCCGCCGCAATCTGTGGTTCGTCGCCGAACCGGAGGAACGCACCATTGGTTCAATGCTGGAACTGGTGGGCGAGGACCGCATCCTGTGGGGATCAGACTATCCCCATATCGACAGCGATCTGGCCGCCGTCTCACAGATCCGCCACAGCGTGGCCGGACTATCCGACACGCGCAAACATGCGGTGCTGGGCGGCAATGCGAAGAAACTGTTCGGGATAAAATAGAAGGCATTCCCTGTATGGGGGCGTCGCCCCACTCACTGTGTCACCCCGCACTTGCTGCGGGGTCCAGGGCCCCAATCACAGGCTTTTCTTTGTGGCTCTGGACCCGGAATAAATCCGGGGTGACAGCAAAAGAGGATAGGGCCAAGCCTATCCATCCCGCGCCCGGTCCTCGCGTAATATACCGAGCGTCGAAGGCTCGGGCTTTTTCTGGCGGCGGGTTTTGGATTTTGCCGCCGCGACCGCCAGCGGCGCGGTCATTTCCGGCGCGTGCCGAACATGTGCGAAAGTGAGTAATGCGGCCCTCATAAGCAAGACAAACAGCCTTTCCAACTCAAACTGGTTTTCTTCATCAAGCGTATAATGTACCGCTCCGCGTATTCGATGCGCCATGATGAGATCGGAAGCAATTTTTTCAGCTTTCCCTTTTTGGGCTATATCATCAAGCGCGGTCTTGAGCGTTGACCAATCAGTAGGCGGGCGCCCCTTGCCCGGTTTTGTGAGTCTGGCCGCTTCAGACATCACTCTTGCAACGTTTGAGCCTTTCCATATCACTTCAAACATTTTGTAGAGTTGCCATTTATCTTTAACCCTCTCGCCGCCCAGATCGCGTACGACATGTTCAATGATAACGGCCATTCCTTGTATGTCACTTCTCATCCCTGACAGCGCGAACTCGTTACCGCGAAAAGTATGCTCTTCAATGGAGCGAAGTCTCCAGAAAAAGGCATGATGACCTTTCTTATCAATGAACTCGACAAATGCTTTAATCTCTTCCTCGCTAATTCCGGGCACATTGGCGTCCGGCTTACGGATCATTCCAATCAAAGTCATTCGCGCGCGATTTTTTTCGTTTTCTGCCCAATCAGGAAACGCTGTATCAAGTAGGAACTTGTCACTCCTGTAAAATCCAATCCCGGCTCGAGCCGTCTCGAAATTTATTCCGGTTCCCAACTGCGCCAGCAATACGGCCTTGCCGAGATAGCGCTTGTATTCATCGGCGATGAGAGGACGCCCGTCTCCGTCCCATTCACGCCAGCGGTCAAAGAGAAACCTAGCCAATTCGATGAGTTGCTGTCCGTTTACTCCAAAACGATTACAGGCATTCTGTGCAGCGGCCTGTTGTTCCTCGCGATATGTTTTGGTTTCATCAGCAGTCAATATATATCGCCCTGAACGTTTGGGCCCCAGCTCGACCAACGCCAGATTGCTTTCCTCCACAAACCAAACCACGGCATCAAGGGCTGCTGTATGAGTTGCAAAATCTTGCAGAAGGTGAACAGGAGTGAAGGAAACACGGGTGGGACCGGTAGGCATTTCATGTCCATCCCGACCCGCAAGGAACGCAGCTTCGAGTTTCCCTTCATCTGCGAGATTAACGAGAATATGAATTCCCATTTCCGCCATCTCGGCGGCTTGTAACACCTGCCAGGAGCTGTAAAGCGTCTTGACGTAACGATTGTCGTATAGAGTCTTGTCCCTATCATTGCTTACATCGACTCTGAAATCCGACCACGGCACAAAAGGCCTATCAGCGGGACGATAAACGAATTCGGCAAAGCGTGGCTCTAAGTCATCAAGCGGATGAGGCAATCGGCCAAATGCCCTTGGATTGTTTCGCCGGTGAATTGCATTTTCGAGATCATATGCAGCATCAAGCCTTGGCCCTTCTGGCTCAACGGTGACAGTCATTGCACCGACATCTGGATGTGAATCCAACCATAAGCTTCGGGTAACTGTGTCAGGATAGCGTGTGCGCAATCTTGGTATGACCAGCCGGGTCTGTTCAAGCTGCTCAAGGTAGCTATCGCTAACATGTCCTCTAACGATTTTTAAACGGCCAACCTCATTTTGAAATTCCTGAACGTCAAGATAGCGTCTACCGAATTTAGACATTTGGCTCCCCTAACCCCAATCCTCGGTAAAGGCGGCAGCGCGGGTTCTGATTTCATTCCATGACAGGCGCATATGGGCTTTTCTATTGTTTGTGATTCGGACTGGCTGAGCGGTTTGCGTTGCAGATACTATTCCAGGTTGGCGATGTGCGCAGCCCCGTTTCCCGCTTGACAAGACTTATTGAGCGTCGTCTCATTACGGGAGCCGCCTGGTCCGGTATACAGTGTTGTAAGTACACTTCCGGCCTGCGCCGTCCAGAATGGCTTTTTAAAAAAATAAACTTTTGGAGGAACGACGCTATGGCTGACACACGCTTTGACATGGTAATCCGCAACGGCACGGTGGTGGACGGCACCCGCATGCCGCGCTTCAAGGCGGACATTGCGATCAAAGACGGCAAGATTGCCGAAATCGGCCGCGTAACCGGCAAGGGCAAGCAGGAAATCGACGCCACCAATCTGATTGTCGCGCCCGGCGCCATCGACGTGCACACGCATTATGACGCGCAACTGCAATGGGACCCCTATGCCAGCCAGTCCTGCTGGCACGGCATTACCTCGATTGTCATCTCGGCCTGCGGCTTTGGCTTTGCGCCCTGCCACCCGCATGACCGCGAACGGGCGATGAACCGCATGACGCGGGTTGAGGCCATTCCCTATTCCGCCATGAAACTGGGCATGCGCTGGGACTGGGTGACGCAGACCGAATATCTCAATTCCATGAAAAAGGCCGGGCTGGGCGTTAATGTCGCCAGCTATATTCCGCAATCGCCGGTGCGCGGTTATGTTCTGGGTACGGAAGATAGCTCACGCGAGCATGTAACCCCCGCAGAGCTGGAGGCGATGAAGGAACTGGTGCGCGATGGATACCGCGCCGGCGCCATGGGCCTCTCGACCGATCTAAATCTGATCGACCGGGATTTTGACGGATCAATGCTGCCGAGCCTGATTGCCCCGATGGAAGAGACCGAGGCGCTGATTTCTGTGGCGCGCGAATTCAATGTCGGCTCTATCGAGGTGACGCCCAAACAGCTCAAGATCGGCCCGAATGAGGCCGAGATGCTGGAGCGCTGGGCCAATCTTTCCGGCCGCCCGATCTATTACAACGCCATCATTCAGGAAGGCCACCGCCCGGGCGCCTATAAGGAGGCGCTGGCGCTGCTGGAGGACATGAACACGCGGGTGATGGTGAACGGGCTGGGGCTGACCCATGAGCTGGAATCACTGTTCAATCTGATCGAATATAATCTGTTCGATGAAATGCCGGCCTGGAACAAGGCGCTGGCCTGCCCGCTGGAACAGCGCATCGCCAATCTGGCCAATCCGGAAGTGCGCAAAACTTTGCAGCATGATCTGGATCATCATGTTGAACGGCTATGGTCTGGCAACTGGGCGCGGCTGATGGTGATGGAATCAAAAGATCCCAGCCTGGTTGGCAAATATGTTTCGCAGATTGCCGCCGAACGCGGGCAGGATCCGCTGGATGTGTTCTGCGACATCAATGTGGCCGAACGGCTGGAGACCAATTTCATCATCGAAGATTTCGCCAATATGGATGACGACGCCAATCAGGAAATGCTGCTGCATCCGCATGTGATCCCCGGCCTGTCGGACGGCGGGGCGCATACGCAATTTCTGAGCCTTGGCAAATATCCCACCATCCTGCTGGCTAAATGGGTGCGCGACAAAAAAGCCATCTCGCTGGAAGAGGCGCATTGGCGCCTGTCGCATATGGCGGCGGCCAGCATCGGCATGATGGGGCGCGGCATGCTGCTGCCGGGGATGCCTGCCGACATCATGATCTATGATCTCGACAAGCTCGCGGTGACCCCGGAAAGGCCGGTATATGAGACCATTATCGGCGGCGGCCGGCGCCTGATTCAGAAGGCCACCGGCTATCGCGCGATTCTGGTCAATGGCGTGCCGACTTTTGAATATGGCGAATGCACCAATGCGCGTCCGGGCGATATCTGGCGCACCAGCGTTGGCGAGCGCTATAACGAAGCCCTTAAAAAGGCAGCGGAATAAGCGCGCTGCGGGCCAGACTTACTGGGCCGCGACGGCGGGATCGGGGCGGGGCTGTGCAAGGCTGACAAGCCGGGCAACCCCGTCTGCACTGCCAAGGACGGCGTTCTTTTCACGTGCGGAAAGAAACCGCACGGCGTCTTCGATATTATCCGCCTGATTCAGCTTCGCCATAGCGACCACCAGATCGACATCCACTTCGCCTTTGACGCCGGGGCGCGGCCTGGCGAGCATGGAAAGATGCTGACGCTGCAACAGCGGATCACCGACAATGCGCAGCAGAGGATCCATTACCGGCATGCCTTTCAGGGCCAATTCATCCTGAATGATCCGGGAACGGACGATAATGGGATGCGGCCTGGATTCTTCCGGCGTCAGCAGCAGTCCCGCCCGCGCCAGCGCCTGGCCGCAGCGCCTGCTGGCCCCCAGCGCAGACAGCGGAATCGCCAATACCAGCCCAAGCACCACCGGAGACATCCAGGCCAGCAGCAGCGGAGAAACGGCAAAGGCCGATATGCCAAGGGCAACGCCCAGAATTGTATGGCCCCGATGGCGCTGCGCTATCTCGCGGAAGGGCACCCGGTCATCCCCGCGCCGCTGTGTGCGCCAGCCAACATCGCGCCCCGCCAGCGATCCGAACACGGCGGAGGTTTGAATAAGCATCATGACCGGCGCGGTCAGTGAAGACAGCAGGGTTTCTAAAGTCAGGCTACCAAGAATGCGCAGACGCCCGCCAAAATCCGCCGCCAGGGCGCGATTGCGCATCAGCAGCAGAACACCGAATATTTTGGGCCCCAGCAGAACCGCCATCGTGCCCGCATATAGCCAGGCCGCCAGTTGCGGATTGATCACCGGCCATGTCGGAAACAGTTGAAATTCGTCGGTAAAATATTCCGGCCGGATATAATGCGCCTGTAATGTCAGCAACATGCCGGCAAGCAGAAAGCTAAGCCACACCGGCGATGCCAGATAGCCGAATATGCCCAGCCCCAGATGCAGGCGGCTCAACCAGTGCAGGCCGCGCACCGGCAGAACCGCGATGTGCTGCATATTACCCTGGCACCAGCGCCGGTCGCGCGCGGCATAGTCAATCAGGCCCGGCGGGCTTTCTTCAAAACTGCCATCAATCTCGGCGGCCATATAGACTTTCCAGCCGCTACGGCGCATCAGCGCCGCCTCGACAAAGTCATGGCTCAGAATATGCCCCCCAAAGGGCGCGCGGCCGGGCAATACCGGCAAGCCGGCGCTTTCCAGAAAAGCCCGTGTACGGATGATCGCATTATGACCCCAGTAATTCCCGTCGCCCATATGCCAATAGGCAAGCCCCGCCGCTATGACCGAGCCATAGGCCCGCCCGGCAAACTGTTGCAGGCGCGCAAACAAGGTGCCGCCATTGATAATCTGCGGCGCGGTCTGGATGATACCGGCCTCGGGATGCACTTCCATGGTTGCCGCGAGGCGCACCATGGCTTCGCCCGTCATCAGACTGTCGGCATCCAGAACGATCATATGGTCGTAATTCAGCCCCCAGCGGCAGCAGAAATCTTCGACATTTCCGGATTTGCGGGCGATGTTTTTGGGCCTGCGGCGGTAAAACAGATTGGCGTCACCGCCTGTGCGGGCGCGCAATTCGTGAAAGCCGGCCTCTTCCTCCAGCCATATCGCGGCGTCCGTGGTGTCGCTCAGGATAAAGAAATCAAACCAGCGCAGCGCGCCCATCTGCCGCAGGTCTTCGTACATGGCCTGTACATTGGCATAGATGCGGTGCGGCGGTTCATTATAGGTCGGCACCAGCAGCGCCGTGCGTTTGGTCAGAACCATTGACGCGCCCGGCGCCAGTTTCGGCACCCGCAGCAGAGGCCGCGCGCGCAGCACAAACACATATCCCATCACCGCGCTGACAAACCAGAAGCTGATCCAGGTGAAATTGGGCACGAACAGGATCAGAATCAGGATCTGAACACTGGTCAGATTATTGACCGCCATAACCTCATACATGCCATAAAAGGCCAATGCGGAAAGCAGCAGGGTTCCAGCAAATAACAGCCCGCGCCGGAATAATGCCGCCAGCCGCGCCGGATCAGGGGCAGGGGGCGTAGCAGGATGCCACTTCCAAAACGGCTGGGCTGGCATTTCGGCATGGTTTTCCACCGGCAGCGCGGGCGCCGGTGCAAATTCACTGTTACGATCCACGGGCGCGGGAGAAGACGCCCCTATATCGTCCATCGGTAAACCCAGACCTCCGAAAGCCGTTGTTTTTTGTGGGCAAGGTGGCCGCGTAATTCCACGCTCTGCGCCTCAGCGGTTTCAAGCTCAAAGCTGAGCCGCCAGCCACCGGTCTCGGGATTTGCCTGGACCACCGGGTTAAGGATTTTCCCCACTGACGACTCAAGAACGGCTTCAGGCAGCGTTTCAGGCGGCAGGGTATCCGGCTTAATGCCTGCAAAATCAATAACAAACAGCCGGGTTGGCGCGTCCCAGCCTCTGCCAACGCGCGTCGCCAATACCAGGGCCACATCGGGCGGCGGATTCGGCGCGCTGGTCCATTGCATACGGTAATTCAGAACATATTCCGAACCGCCGGGAATGGGATCGGCCGGGCGCCAGTAAACGACAATATTGTCATTAATTTCAGACTTTGAAGGGATTTCGACCAAATGCACCGCGCCTGGCCCCCAATCGCCGATCGGCTCGATCCACAGGCTGGGCCGGCGTTCGTAGCGCGCTTCCAGATCTTCAAAATTTTCAAACCGGCGTTCGCGCTGTAACAGGCCAAAACCGCGCGGACTATGGTCCATAAAGGCGCTGACCTGAAGAATATTCGGGTTGGCCAGGGGCCGCCACAGCCATTCGCCCTGACCGTTACGGATCGACAGGCCCGTGGAATCATGCACGGCAGGCCGGAAATCATCAATGCCGAGGCGGTCGGACGCATCGAACAAAAACATGCTGGTCAGCGGCGCAAACCCGGCGCGCATGAGATTTGTGCGGGGATAGAGCGTGACTTCCACATCCATTTCGGTACTGACGCCCGGGCGCATGGTAAAGCGATAGGCGCCCGCTGTGCTTTTGCTGTCGAGAAGGGCATGCACCACGATGGAGGTAGAGCCGGGCCGGGGTTTTTCTATCCAGAAGGCGCGAAACAGCGGGAACTCCTCGCCGCTCGGCTCGGCCGTATCAAGGGCCAGTCCACGCGCCGACAGGCCGTAATGCTGTCCCTTGGCGACGGCGCGAAAATAGCTCGCACCCTGAAACACAGCCATTTCATCGAAATAATCCGGCCGGTTAATCGGCGTATGCAGCCGGAAACCGGCAAAACCCAGGTCATAATCCGGCGGCGGCGGCTGTACGCTGGGCCCAAACGAGAAGTAATCGCTTGAATATAGCAGTTTGCGGGATTCATCCTGATCCACCACATGGATCATTACCGGCTGCGTGAAGAAAAAGCCGCTATGGAAAACATGCATCTGAAAGGGCAGCCCTTCCGTGGCCCATATCGCCTGATCCGGGCGGAACCTTATGTCGCGATACTGGTCATAGGTGAGATTTTCCAGTTCCTTGGGCAAGGTCAGGGTTGGCGGGGAATATTTCTTCGAGGCCAGCTTTTGTGCGAGCTTGCGCACCATGCCGGGCTCAAAGGGAACCGGATCCCCATATTTGGCATTGGAAACAGCAATCGCGGCTTCCTGCCCGTTACCGGGTAGAACGCCAAAAAAGGGGGAAAGGGCCATTGCGGCCAGGACGTCACGACGGCGCACTGCTTATATACTTCGCTCTGATGTTAAGTGGCTAATCCACACAAGCACATATATGATGCTTGCTATCTGGCATAGCTTTAATAGTTTAGCCAGTGCAAATTCAATCATTAAAGGGGGACAGGCAAATGCGGCAGATTTCGGACCAGACTGCATGGCTTGCCCAGGTCAGCGAGGCTGCGCTGGAACCGGGCCTGCCCATCATCGACCCGCACCATCATTTGTGGGATCACCCGGGCAGCCGCTATTTTCTGGACGAGCTGTGCGCCGATACCAATAGCGGCCATAATATTGTGGCGACGGTGTTTGTCGATTGCGGGGCCATGTACCGCGCCTCCGGGCCCGAACATCTGCGTCCCGTCGGGGAAACCGAGTTCGTCAACGGGGTGGCGGCGCAAAGCGCCAGCGGCCTGTATGGGCCGATGCGGGCCTGTTCTGCGATTGTCGGGCATGCCGATCTGACCCTGGGTTCCGCCGTGGGCGAGGTGCTGGACGCCCATATGGCCGCAGCGCCAGGCCGGTTTCGCGGCATTCGTCATATCACCGCCTGGGATCCCAGTCCCCAGCTTCAGGGCGCCTTTGCCCATCTGACCCAGGGCATGCTGGGCGAGACGAAATTTCGCCAGGGTGCTGGCGAACTGGTAAAGCGCGGCATGTCATTTGACGCTTTTTTCTATCACCCGCAAATTCCCGATCTGACGGATTTCGCCCGCGCGCTGCCCGGCCTGACCATCATTCTGGATCATTTTGGCGGCCCTATCGCCATTGGCCCCTATGAAGGCAAGCGGGCGGAAATTTTCGGCCAATGGAAAAAAGACATGGCGGAACTGGCAAAATGCCCGAACGTCAATGTGAAAATCGGCGGCATCAATATGCCGATGAACGGTTTTGGCTGGCACAAAAGGGCGCTGCCCCCCACATCGGAGGAACTGGCGTCAGCCACCCGTGACTATTATCTGCACACAATTGATGTATTCGGTCCGGCGCGCTGCATGTTTGAAAGCAATTTTCCGGTGGATAAGCGCTCCGTCTCCTATGGCGTGCTGTGGAATGCGTTCAAGCGTATCGCGTCAGGATTTTCAGCGGACGACAAGGCGGCGCTGTTTGCAGGCTGCGCCAGCCGCGTCTACAGGATGGGGTTAACATAGCCGGCATGGGAAGTTTTTTACACGCATTGGTGCCGGTTTTCATTGGCGCCACATTTGCGGTGCTTTGCACCGGCATTTTCGCCATGTTCCGGGGCGGGGAATTCAACCGCAGCTGGAGCAATAAATTAATGCGCCTGCGAGTCGCGATGCAGTTCGCCGCCGTCCTGATCATCATGGGTGCACTCTATTTCGCCGGGAGCTGAGGCATTGGTAAAGCTGAATAAAATCTATACCCGTACGGGCGATAAGGGTGATACCGGCCTGGGCGATGGGCGGCGGGTGCGCAAATATGATCTGAGGGTGGCGGCCTATGGCACGGTGGACGAGGCCAATGCCGCCATCGGCCTGGCGCGGCTGCACACCAGCGGCAGCACGGATGCGGCGCTGGGGCGTATTCAGAATGATCTGTTCGACCTTGGGGCCGATCTGTGCACCCCCGCAGCGCCCGGTGAACAGCCAGGCGCGGCCCTGCGCATCACCGACAGCCAGGTGGACCGGCTGGAACAGGAAATTGACACCCTGAACGCCCGGCTCAGCCCGTTGAATTCCTTTATTTTACCTGGGGGAAGTCCAGCCGCGGCCTATCTGCACCTGGCGCGCACGGTCAGCCGGCGGGCCGAGCGCCTGATGGTGGAACTTGCGGACAGCGAAAATGTTAACCCGGCGGCGCTACGCTATATCAACCGTCTATCCGATTTTCTGTTTGTGATCGGGCGTCATGCGAACAATGACGGTAATACAGATGTTTTATGGCAGCCGGGACAAAATCGCTAAGTGAATTTTTTACCTGAAAACATGGTCGTGAACGTTACGATTCGTTGACAGCGGTGGTGCGGGATACTAGTTTTCGCACCTGCGAGATGACCGGGTTTTTTTGCCGGGATAAATTAGCAAATTTTTTGACTTGGAGAATGTGGCAATGAAGGTTCTGGTGCCCGTCAAGCGGGTAATTGATTATAATGTCAAGGCACGGGTCAAGGCCGACGGCTCGGGCGTCGATCTGGCGAATGTTAAAATGTCGATGAACCCGTTTGACGAAATCAGCGTCGAACAGGCCGTGCGCATGAAAGAAGCCGGAACCGCCACAGAGGTCATTATCGTCTCTATTGGACCGGCTGCGGCGCAGGAAACCATCCGCACCGCGCTGGCCATGGGCGGCGACCGGGGCATTCTGGTCAAGACCGATGCTACCGTTGAACCCCTTGGCGTCGCCAAAATTCTTAAAATCATCACCGAGCAGGAAGGGGCGGACATCGTCATTCTGGGCAAGCAGGCGATTGATGATGACAGCAATCAGACCGGTCAGATGCTGGCGGCCCTGCTTGGCCGCGCCCAGGCCACCTTTGCCAGCGAAGTAAAAATTGACGGCAAGATGGCCGAAGTAACCCGTGAAGTTGACGGCGGCCTGCAAACCATCCGCGTCAGCCTGCCCGCCATCATCACGGTTGATCTGCGGCTGAATGAGCCGCGCTATGCCTCGCTGCCCAATATCATGAAGGCGCGCAAAAAACCCATTGATGAAAAGACGCCGGAAGATTTCGGCGTGGACATCACACCGCGTCTGAAAGTGCTGAAAACCACTGAGCCGCCCACGCGCCAGGCAGGCATAAAAGTGGAATCTGTGCAGGATCTTGTCGCCAGGCTGCGCAATGAAGCAGGAGTAATTTGATTATGAGTTCGCTTGTAGTAGCAGATCACGACAATAGCAGCCTGTCCGACGCCACCGCCAAAGTCGTCAGCGCCGCCAGACAATTGGGCGGCGATGTGCATGTTCTGGTGGCCGGGCAAAATTGCGAGGCGGTTGCGCAGGCCTGCGCCAAACTGGACGGAGTGAGCAAGGTTCTGCTGGCCGATGATGCGATTTATTCGGCAAGGCTTGCCGAAAATGTGGCGGAGCTTGTGGTTGGTCTGATGGGCAATTACACAGCAGTGCTGGGCAGCGCCACCACCGTATCGAAAAATTTCATGCCGCGCGTCGCAGCCATGCTGGATGTGGCGCAGATTTCCGAGATCGTCAAAGTCGAATCGCCTGATACATTTGTGCGCCCGATCTATGCCGGCAACGCCATGCAGACCGTGCAGTCAACCGACGCCAAAAAGGTCATCACTGTGCGTACCACCACCTTCCAGGCTGTTGGCCAGGGCGGTTCCGCCGCGGTTGAGAAAATCCCGGCTGCAAAAAATCCCGGCCTGTCGGAATATGTCGGCGATCGCCTGTCCGATTCGGCGCGCCCGCAGCTGACCTCGGCCAAGATCATTATTTCCGGCGGACGCGGCATGCAGTCCGGCGATAATTTCAAAATGATCGAGGCGGTCGCGGACAGACTGAAGGCAGCCGTTGGCGCATCGCGCGCGGCGGTCGATGCAGGCTATGCGGCGAATGACATGCAGGTAGGACAGACCGGCAAGGTCGTGGCCCCTGATCTGTATATTGCCGTGGGTATTTCGGGCGCTATTCAGCATCTGGCCGGTATGAAAGATTCCAAGGTCATCGTCGCCATCAACAAGGATGAAGAAGCGCCGATTTTCCAGGTTTCGGATTATGGTTTGGTCGCGGATTTGTTCAAGGCTGTGCCGGAACTGGAAGCAGAATTAGCAAAGCTTGGCCTCTAAGAGCCGGGTGCATATGGATGGGAAACGTAGCAGGGATTTAACCTGATTTAACAAAGGATGATCCCCGTATGGTGACGATTAACAAGGTTGGCGTAATTGGCGCCGGTCAAATGGGCAATGGCATCGCGCATGTCTGCGCGGCGGCGGGCTTTGATGTGCTGCTGGAGGATGTCAACAAGGAAGCGCTCGACAAGGCGCTGGAGACGATTTCCTATAATATGTCGCGTCAGATACAGCGCGGCCTGATGACCGAGGAGGCCAAGCGGGTTGCAATGGCCCGCATCACGCCCGTCGCCGATCTGGAGCGTTTCAAGGAAGTCGATCTGGTGATCGAAGCCGCAGCCGAAAAGGAAGATGTCAAACGCAGCATTTTCGCCCGCCTTTGCCCCATGCTGCGGCCCGATGCGATTATCGCCTCCAACACATCCTCGATCTCGATCACGCGCCTTGCGGCCTCAACGGACCGGCCCGAACAATTTATCGGCCTGCATTTCATGAATCCGGTTCCCGTAATGAAACTGGTGGAACTGATACGCGGGATCGCTACCGGCGAGGAAACCTTCAAACAGGCGCGTGAATTCACCAACCGGCTTGGCAAGACAACGGCGAACGCCGAAGATTTTCCGGCCTTCATGGTCAATCGCATTCTGATGCCGATGATCAATGAGGCGATCTATACCCTGTATGAAGGGGTTGGCAATGTCGAAGCCATTGACACCGCCATGCGGCTTGGCGCCAATCATCCGATGGGGCCGCTGCAACTGGCCGACTTTATCGGCCTGGATACCTGCCTGTCGGTGATGCAGGTGCTGTATGAAGGGCTGGCGGACAGCAAATACCGCCCCTGCCCATTACTGGTGAAATATGTCGAGGCCGGCTGGCTGGGCCAGAAAACCCAACGCGGCTTTTACGATTATCGCGGCGAGGTCCCGGTTCCGACGCGGTGATATTTGCTGGGATGATGTCATGAAAATTGGCGTTCTTGACCATGTATCTATCCCTGTCAGTGACCTTACCCGGTCGATCATGTTTTACGATGCGGTTTTAATCGTGCTGGGCCTGCATCGAACCGCTGGCGGTGATGATGTTGCAGGATATGGGGCCGATTCTGATCTTCCATGTAGCTTTTGGATACTCAAGGAAACTGGCTCTAACGCCGCAAAGCCGGGATTGGGACTGCATATCAGTTTCCGCGCAGTGGATCGCGAGCAGGTGCACGCATTTCATGCCGCCGCCCTTGCACATGGCGGCCGCGACGCCGGCCGGCCAGGCCCGCGCCCGCATTATTCGTCGGGGTTTTATGGCGCTTTCGTCTTCGATCCGGATGGGATCAAAATCGAGGCGCTTGTCCGCGAAGACTTGCTCTGAACACAGACGCTGGAAGTGCGTCTTACTCCATCCAAAAAAAACCCCACGCTTGCGCATGGGGTAGTTTAGTTCTGATCACTCAGGGGCCGAGGCACGGACCAAGAGGCGTGTCCTTCAAATTGAAAGAGGGGGTCTTCAAACTAAAGTCACATGGTGTATATGGTGTCGGGAGCGGTGTTCAACCAGTGACATTCGTCACATTCCAGCGCTTAATTTTTCAATTCATTCATGGTTAAGCCCCGCCCCAAGTCATAATGGAAATTCACACAGGATTGTTCAGGGCGTCACGAATGAATTGCCCGCCCAATTGCAGCCCGTCCGGCGCTATGCCGTGGCCCACGCCGCGTGATATATGCGATTGCACGGTCAGCCCCGCCTTGACCAGCGCTTCAACGGCGGCATGCATGCGGCTGACCGGCAGCATTTCATCTTCATCACCATGAATCATCAGAATGGGCGGCCTGACCCTGATTTCCGCCTGCAATTTTTCCGGCCCGGCCAGCGCCCCGGAATAGCCGACAATGGCCGCCGGGGACAGTGCCCGGCGCAATCCAACCTGAAGCGACATCATCGTACCCTG
>Ga0209850_1000062_pt1 | contig 12778 bp, 9 predicted proteins | sample GWRWT2_2Sept14_FD_187193 | JGI IMG/M metagenome (GOLD analysis project Ga0209850, IMG submission 187193) | Sand microcosm microbial communities from a hyporheic zone in Columbia River, Washington, USA - GW-RW T2_23-Sept-14 (SPAdes) (version 2) ...
TTATATAAAAATTGAAATTTTGACTATAAAAAATTAATTTAATAAATATGGCGCAAAACAAGCACGAACCTTATAAAAAAATTGATCTATCAGTTGTTGATAGAAAAAAGATTAAAAATAACCATGGAATTGAAGCCAATGAAAAAGTTAAGATTTATGATGAAATCAAGCGCGTCAAAGAGCTATGGACGTTTCCAAGAAATTTTAAACAGATACCAGAAGCTATAAGGTGTCATTGGGACCACCACACTTTCGAGGGTGTAGGTATATTTTGCCCACTCCACTATAAACCTAAACAGGTGGCAAAAACAGGTGTAACCGAGGTTAAAACAAAAGGGGAAATTTCAAACACGGTTTACACCATAAAAGAAAACATTCCAAAGAAAAAGGATATATCGGATCTTTTAAGGTCGAATGAGATCATTGAAATTTCAGATGCTTATTATGAAGTTGATGGTATATTTTGTTCACCAGAATGTTGTCTCGCTTTTATAAATGACGAAAAAACAAAGGTTGGGGGGTCCAAATATTCAGATTCTGAAAGACTGTTACATTTTATGCTTGGTTTAACCACCCGTATCTCACCAGCAAACAATTTTCGATTGTTGAAAGCTTATGGTGGTAATTTGACCATTGAACAGTTCCGTAAGAGCAATAAAAGTATAAAATATGAATATTATGGTACAACTGTCCTTATTTCACACTTGTTTGAAAAGAAAATAAATTTAACCGAAAAGTAATATCTTAATTTTTAATGCTTCTAAAAAGCATTAAAAATTTAATTTTTTGAAATGGTTAACAGCTCCATTTTAAGCTTTAATATTTCATTCTCTTTGTCCTTTAGATCTAACTGATGACTGTATTTGGCTTCGACAAGTTCTATTTTATGCTTTAGTTTCTCCATTTCGGAGTCATGCGACATGGTTAAGGTTTCAAGTCTCCTCTCTAATTCTATATTAGTTTTTGTGATGTCGATCAAGCACCCTCCATACTCCTTCGATAAATCCACATACTTGTCGCTCAAAAGTTTCAATTGTTGGTTGGAAAGGACCACTATTTCGTTTGTAGTTTGACCATCGGGTCCTTTGACCTTTAAAAATTGACATTCTAAATCATTAGAAAGATAGTTTTTAAGGTCAAGTTCTACTTTAGAGGTATACTGTGGATCGATGTAAGCATATTTTGACAACTTAATTTCTAATGGAGTCCAAGACCTGCGGTGCTCGCCAGTTCTTCTACATAAATCTATGCTTCTACCATACTTGTACACCTTATCTGAATTTTTGTGGTTACTTAAAACTTCTTTGAAAATTTCGTTTTCTTTAAGGTCTTTAACACCACCTAAACAAAACAGATAGATACAAGGAGTAGAGGTTACATTGCACTTTAAAACATTTTTAACTTCTTCGGGTTCAGCTCCACCTTTGATTTGCTTAGAGAGTTGTTTTCGTTGTTCGGTAGTGCCTATGTGGGCTGTATATACCACTTTTGTAGCCCAACTCCTAAACTCTTTAGCTATACCGGATCGAGATAAAAATACAACCTTGAGCAAACCATTATACGTCAAGAAGAGAGATGGTTTAGTTTTATTCTCGCAGGACTCACCAGTGGTGAGTCCTGCACAATTAGAAAATATTACATAATCTTCGCTTTGTTGATAACCATTATGTTTGTTATATACCACACGGCATAAGTTTTCCATCTCAAATATTTTACCAATGTCTTTAGCCTTAAAGTATACCTTATCTTCACTTCTTTCCCCTCTAACTTCTACAGGTAGAATGTAACCATCTTTATCCTTAAAACACTCCTTATCTGTTAGTTTTAGAATAGGTGGAGCATCTGGATATTTGTAACCTTCCATTCGTCCACATAGTTTAGGTATATTTAAACCAGCCCACTCCACGCCAACAAATAGTTTACATCTTTTATATTTTAAAGTTGACTCGGACCATTCGTATTCATTATCTTTATTTTTGGTGTACTTGACCACTTTGTATTCAGTTATACTCTTTTTGTTGATAATTTTTTCTGGTCCCATTTGAGCACATCCATAAAAGAATTTTGGATCGTACGTTTTGAGTTCGTCCAAGAGGTAAAAGTCTTTATTTTTATACGTATAAGTATTTAATGTATTCATTTATATTCTAAAAAATATAAATAAAAAAGTGCAAATTAATTTCTAATATAAGAATAAAACTCACAACAAGATAATACAACAAATAAACATGAGTTTTGCTTTACCTACAACTGTAACTATTGTGGATAAATATCCACCTTTCGAGACGCCTATTCAAAATGTGGTTAACCCTTTTGGTCTCACAGGACCAAAAGGCAAGTCTCTAAACCTTTTGGACGCGATCGAAAAGTATACAGCTTTCAGAGAGCTTGTAAAAATCGCCGGTATGGATGGTATTTTGAACGATCCTCAGACTAAATTAACCCTATTTGTTCCAATAGACTTACTTCTTCCAACTACAACTTTAAAGGCGTGTATTGACCCTTACGGACCTATTGTACAAGATAAGATTGTACCAAGCATATCTTTTGAAACCGCAAGAAAAATGGTCAATAGTGTTATTGTACCAAGCGAGTTGACTACAACAATGATTATACAAAGCGCCTTTACCAGATATAAAACTCGAGATCAAGTCAATACTTTGACTATGGAAACAGTGCACTGCGTTCAATTTGAACCAACAACATTCACCAGGCCACCATTTGGAATATTGGTTAATGGCAAGGCTAGAATATTGACTCCTTCTTCTTCTATCGTTTCTAATGGTATAGTTCATACTATAGACAAGTTTCCCTATGAATGGTTCATGTAATCTAGAAATTGAAAATTTTTTGATAAAAAATATTAAATAAAACAATGGCTACAAACGTACTATTTATTGGAGATCCACATTTTAAGGTGAAAAATGTTGAATTTATACCAAAATTTATATCAAGAATTGAGGAAATTATAAGCTTAAATAAAATAGATTTTATAGTGGTTGCAGGAGACCTTTTAGATAATCACGATAGAATAGATGTTCATCCGCTCAATTTAGCCTTACAGTTTATAAATTCTATTTCGAAAAATCATCAAACATTTGTGCTTGTTGGAAACCACGATTACACTAATAACCAACAGTTCCTATCCGATCACCATTGGATGAATTCTTTAAAAAAATGGAGAAACGTAATCATTGTTGACGATGTGACCGATTTTAGCTTTAACGACAGCAGATTTTTATTTGTTCCGTACGTACCTCCGGGAAGGTTCTTAGAAGCCATTAATACTAAATTTGTTGAAGATGAAATTAAAAATTTTAAAGGTGTCTTTGCTCATCAAGAATTTTATAAATGTAAAATGGGTGCAATTGAAAGCATAGAAGGCGATAAATGGAACACGTCTTATCCAATGGTGGTTAGTGGCCATATTCATAACAAACAATGGCCACAACCAAATATATACTATCCTGGATCCGCTATGCAACATGCTTTCGGACAATCGGTAGACAACACCATAAGTTTACTATCTTTTGGAAAAGAATTTGGGGTTGAAGAAATTGACCTTAAAATGCCTAAATTAATTATTAAATATCTCACGGTTAAAAGAGCATTGGAACCATTAAAATACGAAAATACAGAAGACAAAAAATATAAATTGGTGGTTAAAGGAACCATGGAAGAATTTAAAACTTTTAAGAAATCCTTAAAGTATAAAGAACTTTTAAACGAAAATTTTAAAGTTGTATTCAAGGTTAAAGAATGTAAGGTTGTAGAGTGTCAAACTACCGAAACTAAAAAATTTATAGATATTTTGCACCACTTGGTTAAAATAGAGAATGATCCCGATTTATATCAAATTTATAGCGGTTTCACTCTTTCGGTAGATAATAAAGATGTATGAAATAACGTTTTCCTTATTATTAGTTTTGATGATTGCTTTAAGCCTATATTTTAGCTTTTCAAACCTTTCAACGGAACATTTTAATTTAGACGATTTGTTGGTTTCAGACTACCACAATAAAAAAAGATTTTCTAACAAGGTTGTTTTAATCATAGAATCCTTTCATGATTTAAACCGTTTGTTAACCCTAATTAGAAATATTTTAAATCAAAATTTAAAGGTCGATTCAATCATCTTAATAACACAAAACACAGACGTTTTCAAAAAGGTTAAATTAATCCATAATACATGTATTTTTAATCAAGTTGGTGGGTTGTCAATGTGTTTAAAAGAAAGCTGTAAAGATACCATTCTCATTTTCATTTATCCGGAAGGTTTTAATGCTTTTAACGATCCTTATTTTCTAGAAAATTATTTGAAGGATGCAATTAACCCTATCCCACGTGGTGTTTTAAAAGTCGATAATAACTTGACAAAAGTACCTATCAATAAGGTATACGATACCTAATTATTTTTTAAACTCTTTTTAGAGTTTAAAAAATTTTAAAGTTAATATTCATCATAATCTATAAACCTGTCGTCTTCCTCATCCTCGTAGAAGTTAATGGTTGTTTCTTCATTAATTCTACATAATTTTTCAATATCTAATTTAATATCAAACATGGATGTCCCAACCTTTGCTCTTTTGCCACATATTATAGAGGCTGAAACACCTGTTAAATCGTCCACTTCCGCATCTCTAGCGGTTCGATAAAAGTTTTCCATAATCTCCTCAAAACCAACCTTGGAAAACGGTTTTTCCCCTCTCATCGTATATCTAGTTAATGATTGAATTGTACCGGTAAACGTTAATCTATCCGCTCTTAACTTTATATGGCTTAAATCAACCCCGGATCCCATAATTTCAACCATTTCTTTGATTCTAAATTCTCTGGCCGCTTCTATCCCTAACGTATTATAGATATCCCAAATGTTATCCGTGGAGGTATTCTCCACATCTATATCGTCTAAAGCATAAAAGTCTTTCAATGTTCCTCCTTGGGTCTGAATATACCACACTTTCAATTTTTCACATTTTTGATACGATATACTCCTAACACCGTCAATTCCACAAATAGTGGTTACTAGCAAGTTGTTTTGAAGAAACGAATCAAGCTTAATCTCAGGCTCACAAAACACATGTAATTCTAATCCAACAGATAATGGTGAAAATATACAATAAACGTTAAATTTATTTTCCAAGGATTCCTTAACCATTTCCATATTTATTTTTTGAGAATACACAATGTCTTTCTTAAGCTTCATTCTGACCACATGTGTCGAATTTTTAAATTCGTCGGTTGCACGGTCGTAAAGTTTAAAGAATGGTTTATACCACCATTCTTTTACTACCTTTTTTATACTCCAAGACTCCACTAATTCGTGCAAAGTGACATGCTTTAGGTATAATCCTTTTTGTCTTATACTTTCAATGGTTAAATTATCCTTTGTAAAATACACTTTGCACGTAACATTTTTAGGGTTCTTGGTTGCATTATTTATTTCTTGAAAACGTGTTAGACAATTGGTAACTGCGCCGGTTGTAGTCGATCCTGCAACATGAAACGTGTTTAAGGTTGCCTGTGTGATAAATTCTCCCATGCTTTGAGCACCTACAATACCAACACATTCACCCGGAGTTATCAGACTCTTGTAATAACGGTATTCTAATTCTTGCTTCAAAATAGGTATGGCTTCATCACTAATTTGAATATTTAAGAGTTGTTTCATGATAGGGTCCTTTCTCACCTTACAAATTCTATCTTCAACATCTTTTGGAATATTTGACCTTGGTTGGATAAAATCAACCATCCAATTAATTTCTTCCGAATTCAAAGATCTAAACTGCTCGTATGGTTTATTTAATCTTTGAACAAGTCTATAAACATTGCAAAAAGTCTGGTCTCCATCAACCATTATAACCTGAGAAGGATCATAACCGGCTTCACCGAAAATATATTGGTATAGTCTACCATTGACATCTCTAACAGTGGAATCGGGATACACTTTTATATCTTCGTTTAGTTTGACACCCTGTCGTTGCCCGTAACCAGAAACAGATGTTTGAAGAGCTGTGTCGATAACGCCTTTACGCCCCGCCATGGCATGATGGAAAAATTCTCGAGGACTCAAACCTTCCACAAAACTATGCTCGATGAAACCTTTATTTTTAAATTCATTTTCTTGAGGATGTATTAGGCCATTCAATCTCCTACCATCTATCGTCTGTTGCCCCAACATACTTGTAATCTGACAAATGTTAAATATGCTTCCTTTACTCCCTGATTCTTCTGTAACTTTAAAGTTGTTTAATGGTGAAAGAGCATCTTTACTTTTCTTCATGATTTGATCCGTGCAACTGTTTAAAGCACCAAGAATTTTCTGTTCCCTTATAAAAGGGTTAATTGTTACCTCTTTTATATTTTTCGATTTTATAAAGGTTGATTGGCACAATTGTTCGGTTTCTTTAATTAATTCAAAATTTTTAAGGCAATCGTCAGCATTAATGGTGAAACCTCTTTCAACGAGGTACTTGTTGGTCACAAATTGAATATTGTTGATAAAATTTGCGACTTCGAGTTCACCATAATCTTTGTATAAAACGGCTATTAAAGAATTTACAATATTTTTGGTTAAAGTTCCCCTTAAAAACACTCCGTTTTTTATTTCAAGTTGTGGTGTAGAGTAGTCGAAATCAAAAGGAAACATGAACGAAAGAATTAGTTTACCATTAAACGAAAGGGTTTGTTTACCATTATATTCAATATTTAAAATGTGGTCAATATCATCCATTCTTTGTTTGTAATTTTTTAAACCGTCCATTACCATTAATAAATCAAAAAATTGCTCCTGGTCCAAGGTCTGTTCGAACCAGTCATCTTTTGACAAGAAAAATAAACCAATTAGGGAGTCTTGTACTATAGCCATGTTTGGTTTGCCATTTTGACTGGACATTATACATTTTAAGGTGGAACTAAGCTCTTTTAATTCGGCCATAGCTTCGTAAGATTGTGGTACATGTATATTCATCTCGTCTCCATCAAAATCCGCATTATATGGTTTGGTTGCAGCTAAATTAATTTTAAATGTTTTAGTAGGGCGAATGACAACCTTGTGAGCCATCATAGATGCTTTATGTAGCGTGGGTTGTCTGTTTAAAAGTACATAGTCACCATCCATTAGTTGTCGTTTAACTATATCTCCAATTTCTAATTGTATAAATTTCTTTTGAGGATATACAACACTATTAAGTTGTTTGCCGTTTCTAATAATGGAGTCCCCTTCCTTTAACTCAAACTTTGTATCTTGAATGATTATTTGTTGGCCATCTCTAACTATGATATCCCCAAAATACAAGAGTGTACCGCGAAAGTTTATAGCATTTTTAAGGTTAATGCTGCGCTTTGGATCGAAGGCCTTAATTAGAAAATTTGCTTTGTTTGAATTGACTAGTTCAGTCAGATATTGTAGATTGAATGCCGTAACATGTACTGGGATAGTCAATATTTCAGCAATTTCTTTCGGTACACATAATTCGTCTAATTTTAATGTTGGATCCGGGCCTATAACTGTTCTACCCGATTGATCACACCTTTTTCCCAGCAAATTGTTTCGAATTTGGCCCTCTTTACCGGCTATACGTTCCTTTAAGCCGGTAATTGGTCTTGCGGTTGAGGCGTGTTTAGCCTTCTTTTTTGAATTATTAAAATATGTGGATATTCTAAACTTTAAATTGGTCAAGTGCTTTTGATGGATGTCATTGGCTGTAAGAATGGATGATTGAAGCATTGATTTTTTTCGTTTGAGTTCATTTTTATTAAGGTATTCTTCGCTTAAATATTGATTGTTTTTTATTATTTCGGTCAATTGGTAAGTAAGGTCGTCGTCACAACAATTTTCATCAGACATAACATATGGTCGACAACAAGGTGGAATAACAGGAAAAATTTTAAATACAAAATTTTTAGGATGGGCCATCTCCGGATTGAAACCTAAAAATTTTACGGTTTGGTCATCCATATTTTCGAGTACTCTTAGAATTTTATAAGTATCGATTGGGGTCTTATATTCATCCACTATTGTTTCATTAACCACCGATATAGCAGTCTTTTCTGTGCCACAGTGATAACAACATTTAATATTTTTGACCCACAACAGAATATCTGAAAATTTTTTCACTATATTTTCAAGTTTAAGATGGTCCGTGGAAAGTATAAACTTGTAGCATTCAAAACACAGACATCTCAGTACGCTACAGACATCATTCATGAAAATTGGGTTAATTATTGGAATTTCTAATTTAAAATGCCCAAAGTGTCCAGGACACTCCCACACAACCAAGTCACATGTTTTACAGCTTTCCCCATTTTCTATGGTACCCATAAACTTTGAATAAACATTTTCTCCTTTGTCAGACACCTTTACAGCTGTAACATTACAACATGACATTTTTAATATTTCTTCTGGTGAAAGTACACCAAATTGAATATTTGCAATGTCGTATAGTTCTACACCAGAATCTACGTTAGATTTAGTCATCGTCTTGATTGGTTTATTTTTCTGGTATTTTTAACCAAAAATTTCATTTTTAAAAAAATAATAAATAAATGGACACAAGACACGTTGGATGGGATTCCACGTCCTACGGACAACATTATAACAAATCATACTATGATCCGAGTGTCATAACTTGGATATCTGACGCCGTTATGCATAAAACTATGGGGTTGGATAAACGACCCATTCGAGTCACAGACAGAGTTATCAAGAGTGTTTTGGACTCGTTTCTAAGCAATCACAGAGCTTTCCCAGGAGATATTTTTACCAGATACAATATCCCCGGTGATGGCAACTTTAGTGGTGATTTTGGTGTGGTAAAGACCCCGGATTTTACAGTTCAAGATAACGTGGGTTTTAGCTCAAACTATAGCCTAAATCAGGTGGTTGAGTTTATGGCCGAATATATCAAGACGGAATACCAAATCAATGAAAACAATAAGCGTTATTCGGCTTGGTCCGCTCTTTATGGTGCCAATGATGTGGGTTTGAGAGCCCACTCGCAGATAAAACTACGTGAAAAACGACCCACACCATTCCAATTTCATATGAAATTTTAAATTTTTTAATGCTTATTTAAAAGCATTAAAAAATATATTTTCAAACGTCGTATTTTTGGTCGTTGATGACCTTCATCGCTTCAATTAATTCTTCTTCGTCAATAGAGATGTTTTCCAAGTCTTGAAAGCTATAATTCAGGGCTTTATTAATTTTAGGGTTACTTGAACCCTTTTCAGTGTCAATCTTCTTCTTCTATCGTGTCCGGCACCGAGCGGCTTTGTGAAAAATTTCGTGTTAAATTTTATCGGCCCAGTATTTGGCCACGTCAATTGCCGCCTCTTTGGCTTCTGTCAAGTCGACCTGCTTGCAAACCGCCCGGTGCTCGCGGACAGAGGAAGAGGTGCTCCCAGTCCTGCCTGACCCCGCAGTTGCACAGATCCGACTCCGAGAGTCCCCACTTCTTCAAATTCGTCAGTGTCAATAACGACACCCAAAAAGTTAGTTTTAGTAATAGGTTCCATTATATCTTTATTTTTGTAATTTTGTTCGGAATAAAATTCATTTTTTTATTCTCAAATTTAACCCTTTGAGAACGTTATATAGTGGGTCTCGACACCTGTTTAGCGATCATCATTTATACAAAAATGTAAATCAAAAAATTTTTAGAAAATTTTTAGTAGTGGATGAGTTTATGGTCTACAGCGCCATTAAAATACAAATAGTGGATTAATCCACTATTTTACTTTAATGGTTCTAAGAACCATTAAAGTAAATTTTAATCAAAAAGTATAGGGTATACCCTTGCCCAAAAATATAGGACAGTGGATTTTCAACGGGTGCTTGGGTATATGGTTAAATTACACCTTGACTAAATAGTCTGAACCAAATTGGGCCGAAAGAGTTAATAAAAAGTAATTAATAAATGTCGGTAACAATACGAAATAGTTTAGATAAACCATTTGGTAAATTGGCTAATGATGCCATTTTACCATTTAAAGTAAACTCTCGGAAATATTCGAGTGTTGTCAACTATGTTTATGCCAATTTGTTGCCAGAATCAACCTTTAAAGAAGAACTGGCTCAAACCCTGCCCAAAAATGTTTTAGGTACATTCGGGGAGGTCAGAAACCATCTTAAGAAATCAACCATTAGATCGGCTTCTCATTTAGCGGTAACAGAAAAGGCTAGACAGAACCCTGAATTTATTAAGAAATTAATGGAGACCGATAACCGTAAAATTTTATATTATTCTCCAAATACTTTTATGGGTATTGGGAAGGATAAAACAGGAGAAAATATTTATGGTCAATGTTTAGAACAAACTCGAACCGAACTTTTGGTGGAACATTCAAAGGCTAAAGAAAATGAGATTGTCTACCTTGCTTATATAGCGGAAATTAATTTAAAAAAGGCTTTCAGGAAGCATAACTTGGAAAAGTATATTTCAAAGGACAAAAAAAGAAGTATCAAGAGATTAGTGGATGCTTTGGTCCACGATTATGGAAAAACCGAAGTTTTCTCAAACGCCCCCGATTTAGACACTATTTTAACCATGCACGAAAAACGAAATATTATAAACTACACAGACCCTAACTCTTTGATTAGAATTATTCGAAAGAACGAGGTTAAAAATGTCCTTAGAAAAAATTTGTCCGATTTAAAGCTTACAGCTCTCCAATCATTCGTCGATTATGCAATTTCTAAAAATGTTACACTATCTGAGGATAAAACAGCCTTAAAAGATCAATTTTTTGATATACTACCAACAAAACGTGATGAATTTACTAATAGGATTTTAGACTTGTACTCGGCCAAAGCCTTACCCGAAGAAGTTAAGGAAAAAATTAAAAAATACAAGTCTCAATGGTACTTTCCAACCGAAAAAGATATCGAATATTTTGAGAGAGAAAATATAAAGTTACCCGAGCTAACAACAGAGAGTACGCTTGAAGTTGACTCGTATAAAGTTTACGTCGAAAATGATATCCTTTCACCATTGGACGAGTCGTCTGTTATAGTTATAAACAACCTTGAGTTCAAAACCATTTCTCACTACATTGCCTTTGAATTGAACAAACTTAGTGGTCAAACCGACCCCAATAGAATGTACATTAGAATTAAAGATGTTAGGGTTGCAGACCTCGATAGATTTAACAAGACGATTGAAAAAGATATTTTCTCCACAACAAAAGATAAATTATTAGAAGAAGCCATCAATATAAAGATCCAAGAGCACCAGATAAAAAATTTAATTTTTTCACTAGATAATATTGATATTGAGGACAATTTTGACCTTGAAAAAACAACTGAAATTTTTAATAAATACAAGGATAAAATTATCCTTAAAATACATCAAATTCCTTCTTTTGAAAAATTTGTGGAGAAAGATTCCTTCTTGGTAGAAATTATTAAAGATAAGGTTGATTTCTACTTTATGATTTTGGACAATTTAATGGTGCACACCAAGGCAAAACACCGTTTGAGTGTTTCATATGATCAACTGGTTGAAATGTCTCCTTTCTACAGTTATATAATGATTAATGATTCAGACGTACCTAAAGCCAAAATTCCAGATTATTTATTTGAAAAGAATAAACAATATGGCCTTACCAACCAATCGTTATTGCAAATTTGGACTATAGTATATAATGGGTTAAAACAGTCTGAAAAAATTGTTGGAAAAAATAATTACGATATAAGGTACAAGAGTCTTTTTGTATGGGCTAAATATTTTATGGGACAATCAACCAACAATCACGACACTTTTGAAGTAATGCAAAGTCGCCAGGAAGACCAAGTTTTAATGGCTATTTTCTCCATTTTATCCAAACTGAAAGAAGTTAATCTAAAGGTTAATTCACCCAGTGTAAACGACCAAGATTTACAAACTGCAATCCACCTTTGTTTAGGAAAAGTTCGAGTGTACAAACACGAGTGTGAAAGGGTCGAAGATGAGCTTGAATTTGAAGAAGAAGCCGAAGAACAACCTTATGAAGAAGTATACGATTATGACGAGTTTGAAGGCTTTAACCTATCTTCTAGAAAACGATTCGAAGCAATGGTATCAACATACTTTAATCCTTTAAAATCGGAATTGGACTTAAATAAGATGGAGGAATCAGTCTACAAAGTACTCAATTCAAAAATTCCACTTTCAAACAAGCTTCAAAATTTAAACTTCTTTTTGTCTGGTTTTACCGCGCCATCATTGGAATAAAAATAAAATATAAATTTTAATGATTGTTTTAATCATTAAAATTCTTTGGTTAACAAGATTCAAAATAAAGGATAAATTCGTACCCTTCAATGTTTGCGTTTTTACGGTTAAAGAAAAGCGTACCTTCGTTTAGAAATATAACTTGCCCATCGTCTAACTTTTGACAAGTAAGGTCCCATCCATGTTTGCGTTTTTATGGTTAAAGAAAAGCGTACCTTCGTTTAGAAATATAACTTGCCCATCGTCTAACTTTTGACAAGTAAGGTCCCATCCATCATATTGTTTGTGTGGTCTAAGTTTATGCTTGATTTGATGATAACATTTTAAAAAATATTTAATTTCTAAAATTTGACCATTGTGCTTCCAATTGATCTTTTTTGAGTTGTTTGTTGTTTCGGTTACGGTATAGGTTAGATTTAAGAGGCTTTAGAAAACGTACATAACAAGTTGTTCCATCTTTTATTTTAACCTTAATTTTAACCAAAAAATTTCATTTTTTTAAAGTTAGGATTTTTGCAAGAGTCTAACGTTAGGTCTAAGTTTACCTAAAATAAATTGAAGTA
>Ga0209850_1000063_pt1 | contig 12680 bp, 14 predicted proteins | sample GWRWT2_2Sept14_FD_187193 | JGI IMG/M metagenome (GOLD analysis project Ga0209850, IMG submission 187193) | Sand microcosm microbial communities from a hyporheic zone in Columbia River, Washington, USA - GW-RW T2_23-Sept-14 (SPAdes) (version 2) ...
CCATAGTGATTTAAATGTAAATTAGTAAAAACTCTATATTTTGAAGTCCATATACCAGATGTATTTATAGTTGGGGCTTCATAAGGTTCAACAATTCTTAAAAATCTATTATTAACTATTGCATCTTGTCCGTTTAATCTTGTATAATCTAACTGACCTGTTGTAATTTTACTCATATCTAAATTGTCTAATTTATTTGCAGGTAGATTACCATCTATTCTACTAAATGGAAGATTTCCAGTTGTGATTTTACTCATATCTATATCTTGTAATTTATCAAGGGGTAAATTACCCATTACCTTATTAAATGTTATAGAACCACCAAACTCATCTAACGCTTGATTATCCATATCTACAATCTGCCAACTTCCAGTATCTGGAAACTCTCCCCCTATTAGTGATGGTACATATTTAATAAATCCGCTTTTCTTATAATAATCTAAGGTAATTGTGCGTCTTAACATATAATATCTGATAGCTATTGTAGAACCATTCTGTAATGGATATGGGTCTGTTTGTCCTGCTTGTGATATTCCAGCAATAACTACGGAAGATTGTGCCGAACCTACCGAAATTGTATAATTACCTGATAAATATTGGAAAGCACCACTATTAATACTTATTGATGTATCTGAAGTAACTGATAAATTATATGTGTTTGGTTGAGGTACTAAAGCACTTGCCGTACTATCTCTAACTAACACACACATACCACCAAAAGTACTTGTTATAAAAAGATTACCTTGAAAGGAGTTTTCACCATAAACAATTAATTGGTCAGTATCCATATTATTGATTGAAATCCAAGGGTCTTCTCCACCAGTTGCACTCCTATTCCACCATTTAGCAGTATAAGCATAATTTTTTGCGGACGATTTTATAATATTTCTTTCTGTATAAGAATAAGCACCTAATACTGATGATTTAGGACATTGTAGCCAATGAGTCATATCAAATGTACCGAAGAACATTTCATCAAATGTTCCAAAAGGGACAGCCCATTCATTAGTATAATTATATGGCGTTCCTATTATTGGAACATTTATAGTTGTTGTATTTATATAATTTCCAACATACCACCTATTAAGATTAGGAGGTAAAAATCTAACTATTCTCCATCCACCTACTCCTGTTTTTTGTTGTGCTAAATATTCAGCGTTTTTTGTAGGGTCATAAGTAAAAGTTAATGTTTTATGAGTTAGAGAACCTGAATTGTATTCTGGAATAGCATCTATCTTTTCATCACCGCCAACATTCCACTCTGAAAACATCATATATCCGCCAGCATAATTTCCTATTGTTGATAATACTACCATCGTATAATAACGATACTTTGGAAGATTTGCTGTAAAATTGACTATTGTATATTGTTCGTTAGTATATGTTAATCCTGTTGTTTGGTCGTGTATCTGCGTCCAAGAAGAATGATTATTATCATTCCAACAAGAAGCATCGTCAGAGGCAAATATCTTAAATGCTTTTGGAGCACCAAGTATGAAAGCGTCGCCAGTAAATCCTGCTTGAAGAGGGCGAGGGGCAATTCTCATTCTCTCTGGATATATAGAACGTCCAAAATCAATACTTATCGCTATACCAGCAAATGTTTTAAATCTTGTAGCACCTGCGTATGTATTACCTGTTGCTGTATATGAAGGTAGTGAATGATAATGATCTTGTGAAGTTATTATATGATTGAATAAATAATATACATATGCCGTGTTTAATACAGCGTCTGATACTTTACATACAATTGTTTTACCATTATCAGTCCAAGTCAAGGAGTTAGTTGCGGGTACTCTCGGATAATAAGCATCTGCAACTATAACATTTGGGCTTACAGAAGGTTCAGTTAATGATGTATGTGGTGTGAAAGTTTCTGCAATTCTTTCAGTATCAGGTTTATCATTTATTAATAATTTATTACCGCTTAAATTAATTATATTTTGCGTTGGGTCGCTTCCTATCGCTAAATTATTTATTCTTAATCCTGTACTATTAATATTACCATTAACATCTAATTTAGTATTACCAGAAGGCGGAGTAGTTCCAATTCCTACAAAGTCGGTTAGACTTATTTGATTATTTGCAAAACTTATATTTGCTCCAGCGGTTGGTTTATTTTGTATGAATGACTTTAAACTCGTGTTGGTTTGCGTCCAATCACTATTAACTTGTTGCGCTCCTGCTACTGCTGATATAACTTGATTAGTTATAGTAACAGTAGTTCCATCAACCTTAACACCTCCAAGCGTTCCACCAGTTCCAACACCTGCCGTAGGTAATGAATATGTATTATTAATAACATTTCCAGTTATAGTTATATTAGTTCCTTGTGTTAATTTATCAGTCAAAGAATTATAACTTAATGTACCTGCTAAATGACTATAATTTAATGGTTGATTATTAATTTTATAATTGCTTGATAATGGTATATTAATATTTCCGCCAACTTCTAATCTATTTATTATACCTGATATCGTACCAATACCTACATTACCTGTATTATAAAATATATTAGTTGATGTATCAGTAGCATTAGTCCATTTAGAACTAACTGGCGGAGTTCCTGCTAAATGACTATAATTTAATGGTTGATTATTAATTTTATAATTGCTTGATAATGGTATATTAATATTTCCATTAACTTCTAATTTATTATTTAGAACAGAACCAAAAGTAGTCCCTATGCCTACATTACCTGATTTTTTATGATATACATCATTTCCGTTTTCGTCCCATATACCTAAAGACCTATTTGCTTTTACTAAGGCATCAGCTGCAACACCTCCAGCCGTAACAATAGACGCTGATAATACTGGTAATTCTACAAATTGTATAGTTGATATTGAACCTTCAACTGCTGTTATCTGCCCTCCAATTCCTGTTATTGATGCCTCTATTCCTGTTATTGATGTTTCTATACCACTAATTGCCGTAGATGATGTGCCTTGTTGCGTCTGTAATGCTTTAATATTTACTTCTGCTCGTTCCACTAAACCATATAAGCCAGGGTTCAATATATTAACTCCAAAGAAAGGTAAATGAGTAGGGTCTGGTATGCCTACAAGTGTATTAATATAAGAAGCGTTAGCGTCTATTTCATCTTTTAATATATCAAATTGTTCCTGTACTTCGTCAAGTCCTGTCGCACCTATATATCCGCCCATTCTATTATAATAATAGAATATTAAAAAATAACTAATTATGAACCTTCCATAATAATTGCAGGTCTCCCTGAGTTTCTTGATATATCATTATTTCCTATGACACCATTTAATTGAATAGGAATAGCACGATTATTACTATAAAATGCTTTACTTGCCGATAATTTATATTTCTGCGGAATATCTTCAAACGCACAATCATTAATGAGATTATCATATTTAATTATAAGTATTTCATATTTCTCTTTTGTGATTGCATTCTCATCATCAAAAGCATCTATCTCCTGTGTTAAGTTTAAAAACTGCTGTGATAGTTTTCTATAAGTATCACATTTTTCTCCTGCTTTAATATTATTATTTAATGATACTATTAAAACTGATACAGCATTTACGATAATATTTGGAATGCGAACATCATTAGCATTTTCGCTAATACTATTAATGATACACATAGCGGAACTTGTTAGAACTAAAGGAATACTAAATATGAACTTTACATAACTCCAATAATTACAAGCGGAAGATGTTAATAATACCATACATTCTGCTTTATCTAATAATTTCTGTAATTTAGAGGTCATCTACTAATAGAATATAAAAATAATTAATTCAACTTTCTCAATTCTGTCGCTCGCTCGGGGGGCGTCCCCGATATTACTGAGAAGACTTACCCATTTTTCTATAATTACCATTTGATTTGCCTAATTGTTTTATGGTTTGTCTTGGAGTACCTAATATGTTTCTAACAGAACCATTATTAGATTTCTTCATCATAGGGTACAGAGCATTTATTTTATCCTCAATAGTCTCATTCATATTCATCATTCTATTCTTCTAATATATATAAACATTTTTTTTATAATAATAATTTTAATCTATTCATACCAAATAAAAGAGCATCGTATATTTGTCTAATATAATAATCAATAGATTTTAAAACCTTATTAGTATCATCTTTCTCATTAAATATATATTGTATTACTATCATATAATTAGGGGCATCTTTTAAAAACTCCCCTCGTTCGTTTCTCAATTGCAAAACTAAACTATTAATCTCTCGGTTCTCTATTTTATAAACAAAACTATTCCCTCCATCTTCATTATTATATTTTATTATCTGGTATGGCGGTACATCTGCTTTTGATTTCCAAAATATTATATTAGATAAAAATTGTCTATTAGATATCGTTGATAGATTTTCAATATTACTATAATAATATGATATGTTCTCTGTATGTACTATTATTTTATTATAATCAATTAAATTAACTAATCCTGTATTCATTCCATTAGCGGTTATTTCGTGTTCTAAATCGTTTTCCATTCCTAACAAAGCACCGCAATTAATAGGTTTAAAATATAAACTGAAAGCAATAGGTAATGTTATACCCAACGGCAAATCAATAACTTTTTTAAATGTATATGTATTTGTAGTATCATTATAAACACATTCAATAGTAAGAGCATCCGCATAAGTACCAAAGAAGGTATGTAATATACTTGTTTCTGGTATTACATTTTGAGAAAATATATCTTGAAACTCTTTTAATAATGTTTTAACGCTATAATTTCCGTGCTTTAAATGAATACTTCTATTATCCGCATTATCTAATGTAATTTGGAAATGGTCGTTAGTACTATTGATATTATACATAGTATTAGGCATATCAAAGGATAATACATTTAGTTCCATAGTTTCATTATCCCTACAGGTCAATATACCATCTGGATAATCAACGCTAAAATTATATATAGCTTCGTTTGCTTGTCGGTTCTCACTTGATATAAAAGAGGTTATTTTTCGTGTTCCCATCGGTGGTGCGTCACCGAACTCCGCTCTATTAATAACAAAGATAATAAATAATTATTCGCCGTAAGGGGGCGTCCCCTTTTACTGAAGAAAATTAATATTATTTAGCGTTCCGTATTCAATAACAGAGGGTTCTTTTTCAACTACCTTTAATATGACTAAAAACTCTATAATCGAATGAAATCCTGCTGTTCCTGATATATCGTGATTTAGCGATAATGTAATTCTATTTATGGTTTGCGGATTGATTTCTAAAACTATTTCATTAGGTAATAGACGATTTTCTAAACCAATATCTACAACTATACCTCCATTAAAATCTCCGTTCTCGCTTGTATTTTTAGTATTAACAATTGATTTAGTTGATATATCTTGTAATCTCATAACAATCAATTTACCTTTATCATTTGTAGGAACATTAAAGAATTCACGATGGACTACTTGAAGTAATCCATTTTCATTTAGTTCAATAGGACTTTCTAAATCCCAAGTGTATTTATAAATAGTAGTAGGTACGAAATCATAATCTAAAACTATATTACCGCCAAAACCCTGTATCAAACTTGCTCTTAATATAGCAAATCCTAAACCGCTAATTTGAATGGTTGGTGGTGATGTATAATTTAAACCTGCGTTTGTTATAGTGACGCTATTAATTCTTCCTTCGGCATCTATGGTACAAGTTCCTGTCGCTATATCGGTTGTGTTTGGTTCGCTTACTGATACTACAACTTGTCTTGAGTCGTATGTACCTTGTTGTGTTATAGATACAGAGGTAATAACTCCATTTGTTAAAGTTGGGGTTATTACTGCTAATACATCGCCACTATATGGTGTAATTGATTGAACTAATATAGTAGGTGTTGATGTATAACCAGCACCGCCATCAATTATACCAACGGCATTTACGTGTCCTTGGTCGTTGCAAGCCGCTGTTAATATTGCCCTTCTTGCTGTAGGCGGATAACTAAACTTTAATGTAGGGGCAACCTGATAATCTTCGCCTCCTTCTATAATCTCAACAGATTTTACAGATGTAGAGTTCGCTGGTAATTGTGTTAATGTTAATATAGGCGGACTACTTGGGTTATATACTGAGTTTGAGTAATTAGATAAAACAGCATTTGTTATAACTCCATTTACTTTTGTAAGTTCTATAGTTGGTTGAGTTCCTGATACTGGTGCTGATATAGTCGCTGTTTGATTTGACGGATATTGTTCCCCTCCATCAACGATATTAACAACTCCTGTTAATTTAATAGTTTGTACTGCTTCGTCTGCTTTTGCTTTTTTAGAATATAATTGAATATATTTATCAATCTTAGGTTTAACAAATCGTTCTCTATTCATAGTCTTCTATTATATTATGAATATAAAAAAAATATCTAATTAATTAATCTCTTGCATTTTTAGGGGTTCTCTCTTTAATTCATTTACATATGCTTCTATCGCCATATTTAAAACCCAATCTTCAACTTCAGGATATAGCAAGCGAGATTGTCTCAATAATAGGTCTTTATTCATTTCTTCATCTACATCAACATTATTTTTTACTTCTTGAATTGTCGTCATCTTTATTATTAGCGGATATTTTATTTCCTATAAATAACTCACTATCTAAATTACTTAAAAATCTTTTTCCATTTGTTGTGTCTATAATGAGCGAACCATAGGGTTTTTTTGTTGCGTGGTCGTATAGTTCTTCAAATTGGTCTATACCTATTACATTACTAACTTCTTCATATATATCTTCAAGAATTACCTTTTTATTCTTAAAACTCGCTAACTGGAAAACGCTACAATTTAACCGAATGTTTTTAGGTACTGCTTTTATACTCTGGACTAATAAAGCAAAGCAAACTCCCATATGTCTATTTTTTATCATCGCATTCGTAAGAACAGATTTTGTTTTTTTTGTAAAAGCGTCAGATCCTAAAAGATCATCTAAAATTATTATATTGACTTTTGCAGGTTCGTGTTTAATATCTTTAGGGTTTTGGTAATCATATTCTTCTAACATATAAAATATTTCTGGTTCTTCGTCATATAATTTATCTAATTTGTTTTCTGGTGTCTTATTGAACTTATCATAATATTTCTTATACAATAGATATTTATCATATTCTTTCTTTTTCGCTTTGATATCATCTAATATAGATAATAGTAAAGCATCGCTGTAATCATCGTGTGCGTCTTTCTTCATATCCAAACTTTCTAAACTTTGGTATATTTCGTTTGCTTGAATAGTTGGAGATATTAAATGAGTTCTTAATTTATATTCTACTCCATCTTTCATTATTTTATGCTTTTCATAGTGCTTTATCATCTGTACGATAGTATAAGTTTTTCCTGAACCTCTTGCTCCAATATTCAACATATTCCAATAGAACTTAGGGCATTTACCACAAGAACACTGCGGGTAATTGAGTTTATCAAATACTAATTTATTATTGAAACCTTCAAGTTTCTTTTCAATTATCATTCTATACTATACTATTAAATAATAATATTATATTATTAATAGATATAGAGATAATAATATGAATATTAACGCTGGAACTAATCAATATAATTTAAGTTTGAAAAAGATGAAAGAAGAGAAACGCCCTACATTCGCTACTATATTTGATAAGTTAGATGCGAGAAGTAAAAAATTAAATCCTAAAAATCCGTTAAATGCTGTTATGACTAACGAGCAAATGTATCGTTACTATTTAGAAGAAACTGAACCTATGCTCCGTGAAGCACCTGATGATTATGATTTGTTAGATGATGTTATAGGTGGTAAATCATTAAAAGATATGAAATTAAGTGAATTTGCAAAATTACTATCTGGAGAATTAGAAAGTAATAGAAATGTAAAATATGAAACACTAACGGCAACTATAACCCCTACTCCTGCCGCTCCTATAGTACCTTCTTCTATAACTATCACTACACCCCCTTCTGCTCCTGCTCCTGTTGCTCCTGCTCCTGTTGCTCCTCCTTCTGGTTCTGCTCCTGTTGCTCCTCCTTCTGGTTCTGCTCCTCCTCCTTCTGCTCCTCCTTCGTCTGCTCCTGCTCCTGTTGCTCCTCCTTCTGGTTCTGCTCCTGCTCCTGTTGCTCCTCCTTCTGGTTCTGCTCCTTCTGGTTCTGCTCCTGCTCCTGTTGCTCCGCCTTCTGCTCCTTCTGGTTCTGCTCCTGCTCCTGTTGCTCCTCCTTCGTCTGCTCCTGCTGCTGCTCCTCCTGCTGGTTCTGGATTAAGTATTGCTATACCTCCTGCTGGTTCTGGTAGTAGTGGAACTGGCTCTACGCCAACTGGTTCTACTGCTGGTGGTATAGTGTCTGGTATAGCGTCTGCCGCTTCTGGTTTATTATCAAGTGCTAAATCGCTTCTATCATCACCTAAACCACCAACTGGCGGTCCAAGTGGTACAAGCGTTCCATCAAGTGCTGTTGCTTCTGCTGCTACTACTGCCCCTGCTACTGGTGTTCCTACTGCTACCCCTGTTACTGGTGATGCTACTCCTGCTGGCGGTGGTGGAACTGCTGCTGGTGCTGTTGTAGATACTGGTGGATATACTGATAGAGATAGAATATCAACATTTAGTAGGGCAATCGCCGCTGGATTACCTGCTCCAAGAATACCTGTTTCTACAACAAAAACTATATCACAAGATGAGAATATGATTAAATATGCTATTGAACTATCTAAATATAATACTGGACTTACAGATAAAAAATATTCTATTAAACCAACAACTGCAATAGGTAAAATTATAACTACATATGAAAGACTAAATAAAAGAGGTGCAAGTGAAGAAGATATAATTATAGAAATTAAAAAGGGTAAATAATAATTAAACATTATAATCTAATATTTTTTTTCTAATCTATATAGTAGAACAATAATAGATAATGGAATTCGCTACATTCCCTAAAAATCTTGCCTACAATATCAAAACCCTCGCTGGGTTCTCTAAAACCTGCGTGAAATTAACCCCTGACCGCACTGCTGTTAAAAACGGAGAAAGTTTCCGCTGTAAATTACCCTCAAATACTCTTATAGATTTACGCACTCTATGCCTCTATGCGAAAGGTACTGCTGAACGAACATCTGGAAATCCTGTACATTTCCCTCGTAATACCTCCTCGCTAATCAAAACCCTCTCTGTTTATGTAAATGGTACTCTAATTGAACGCATAGATAACTACAATATCCTATATAACAAAATATATGATTTAGAATGTGGTGTAGACCAAGTATCAAAACGCTATTTAGAAATCGCTGACCCTTCGGTAGCGTTTTCAGTAGCAACAGACCAAACTAATGCTACCCCTATTATAAATACTTTGGCTTCAACTTCAAGTGATACTAACCGCAAACTATGCGTTAGTAATTGGTTGGGTTTTATTTCTTCTGCAAGTTGCCCCTGCGTTGATAGTAATGATTTCGGTGTGATGGAGATTGAGATTGAATTAGCAAATGAGACCATTCTCTGGGCGGGCGCTCATTCTACCGCTGGTAGTGCGGTTAATACTATTGGTGCTTCTTGGAAATTAGACGATGTACATTTCACTATCTCTAAAATCGTATTTAACGACCCTCTATATTACAATATGAAAGCATCCAAATTACTATCATCAGGATTGCAAATTGCTTACCAAACTTACATAGCGTCAAAAGGTTCGGTAGTTACTAAATCATCTGTATCAGTTAATGCTACTATCAATACTACTTCTTTAGACCAACTGATATGTTGCTATGGCCCTGCTGTTCCTTCTATCCAACCTCTTCGTTTATTTGGTGCTAATAATGCTAATGATAGTCTAAACTTCGCACAAGTATTATCTGGATATAATGGTTTAACAGATAATATAACTACCGCATCTGCCGGTGCTGGTTCTGGTGCTGGAACTCCCGCTAAACTTCAAAGAATAGGCGGACAAACTGGTGCTAATACTAACGAACACGACAATACTGCTGGTGATGCTTTCAATCAATCGCTGTTCTTTAAAAGTGATGCTACAGGTCTTGGCACTTCATCTATTGAAATCAACAACACTCCCCTCGCTCCTCAACCATTAGAAGATTATGAAGTTTTCAACGAAACACTTATCGCTCTTGGTAATAACAATTTAGATATGTCGGTAGGGGTACATCAAGGGATGCGTTCATTATCTGATTTCTTGAAATACTATTTCGCTCACATCGTATCGCTTGAGAATATCTCTAAAAATGATGATTTCTATAAATCTGGTCTTGATGGTAAATCATCTGCTCTTAACATCGTTTGGAAACAATCCTATCCCACCACTGGTGGTAATGTTGTACCTTACATATTCGCTAAATGTACCAGAATAATGCAAGTTAATGAAGGTAACCAGATAACAATTATTGTTTAGGAAACGACGAATAAATTAATATTTTTTTTATTATGTTTATAATATATAGATATGAGTGATAATCGTGATATTAGCAATAATCAAAATAATTTATTTGCAGTTATTAATCGTTCTTATGAAAGAGACGGAGTTTCAGGAAAAGCAATACAGAATGGTTTAAGATTTAATAGTTATACTGAATTAGTTAATTTTAGAAGTGATGTAAATTATCCCCATCAAGCATACGGACAATTAGATGGAAATAGTGTAATAGGTACTTTCGGTAAAGCAAATAGTCAATCATCTAAATTGACTACACCAGTTATCAATTGTACCCCAAGACATAACCCAGAAGCATCAAGATTTAATTATGCAGTTGATAGTCAAATAGATAACAGATTGATTGATGTAAGTGGTGTAGAAATACCTAATAATAAATTAAGAGTAATGCCTAATAGGGGTACTCATTCCGCTTATCAAAAACCAGTTATGGTAAGCAATCCACAAATAGAAAAATTAGTTAGAGATATAACTAATATATCATCAACTCCCGCATCAACTAAAAACGCACTTAAATATAAAGCATCAAGACAAAGACTAACCAAAGCGGAACTGATAGGAGCGGTAGAAGTAAAACCAGCACCAATACCAAGACCAGTTTATCCAGTACCTCCTCCGCCGTAATCTATATAGATTATTTAATATATCTATCTTTAAAAAAATAAAATGTTATCTAATTATAAGATAGAATAAGAAATGCCCTTAACAGAAGAACAAAAGCAACGAAAGAACGAAAAAGCAAAAGAAAACAGACTAAAAAAGAAAATGGAAAAAGCACAGAGCGAACTGGTAGAATTAGAAGCGACTAAATTACCTGAACCTGATATCATAGAGAATATTGAAGACCCTGACGAAGTTCAAAAGCGAAAAATGGAAATAGCAGAAAAACGCAGAAAAACGCTTGAAATAGCAAGAAGTAAAAGAGTTACTCCAACGCAAATAAGAAAAAATAACGAAGAAGAAATGATGAGAATTAAGACAGAGAAAGAGCAAGAGATGATGGTGAAAGAGCAAGAGATGCTAAAAATGAAAGAGGAAAATGAAAAACTAAAAGCAATCGCAGAAGAAAAGCAAAAAGTAAAAATAGTTAAGAAATATGTAAGTTCCCCTATACCTATTCCTATGAAAAAAAAGAAATCTCCAAGACCTCAAGAAGTAGCGGGAGCAGTTCCATCAACTGATTATTTAGTTCAGCAAACATACGCAGAACAATTGCAAAAGAGAATGAGAGAAACTATGTTAAATAGAGTTATGAGTGATACTTTTGGCAATTAAGCAGATTTTGCTCTCTTCTTTTCTTCATACTTTTTTTTTAATTCTAAACGATGCTTACGGCATTCTTTACAATTTTTAAAATATTGATTACCATTAAGTGATATATCAGTATCATCTGGAAAATATATTTTATTACATATACTACATTCAATTTCATTAACTACGCCTACCATTAATTTATCGTCAAGTTTTCTACCTATAGTCATTTATTATAATTATATATAATAATTATAGATAGAATGGAAGTTATAATAAAATTAAGTGATAGACCTGATAAAAGATACATGGCGGTATTCTATGATAAGGATAATAAAGTAAAGACGACGCATTTTGGATATGCTATAACTGATGATAAGGGGATTAAAAAATATGGTAGTACTTACATAGACCATAAGAACGATGAATTAAAATCAGCGTATATAGCGAGACATAAAGTGAATGAAGATTTTAAAGATTATATGTCTTCTGGTTCATTAAGTCGCTATATACTATGGGAAAAAAAGAGTTTAAGAGAAGCTATAAATAATTTTAAAAGAAGATTTAGATTAGATTAGAATAATTATGCGGTTATTGCTTTATAATCAGTTTCATTACATAACCAATTTTTTTTTATAGGAGACCAACGCAAGGACTTATATTTAGTTTTAAATATATCTTTATCTTCGTATTCAATATGTACTGGGTATGATTTATATTTTTTAAGTTCTTCCGGTATGGGTGTTTGTAAATCACCTACGAAATACCAGTTTTTATTTAGACTATCCCATTTAGCACCAAGTGATTTAACTATATCTTTATCTTCAAAAGGAACTAAAAGAGTATATTTAGTAGTATTAGTATTATTAGTATTATTAGACATTATCCGCTTAATTTATAGCAAGAAAAAAAAAATGCGTCAAAGAACAAATTAAATAATATATTAGTAAATAATAAAGGATAATGTATAATTTCTCAACGGAATACTGGGATAAACAACAAGAAGAATTGCAAAATAAATGGCGAAAGGA
>Ga0209850_1000070_pt1 | contig 11868 bp, 13 predicted proteins | sample GWRWT2_2Sept14_FD_187193 | JGI IMG/M metagenome (GOLD analysis project Ga0209850, IMG submission 187193) | Sand microcosm microbial communities from a hyporheic zone in Columbia River, Washington, USA - GW-RW T2_23-Sept-14 (SPAdes) (version 2) ...
TAACCTTGGCTACGGAGCTGTTGGCGTTGATAAGGTGCCACCAATCATGGAACGCTACCTGACAGGGCTTAGAATCAGTGGACCAGGTAACGTTGCCATTAAGAGGAGTTGACCATGGATGATTACAGTATTGGTTTTGAGTACATCACCGACACGGCAGCTCATGTCGGCAGGTTTTGCAGGCTGTATGCCGTTGCCGATGCTGTAATCAGCACGGCTACGGTGCAAAACGCAACCGGCAACGCTTTTACATCAGTCCCCCTTGGTAAAGGCGATTTTATCGACGGCGTGTTTACTAGCGTCACGCTGGCTAGCGGCACTGTCGTCGCTTATAGGCTTTGACAATGAGCCAGCCTAACTATTTTGGCATTGACTACTCGATAGGTGCAACATTTATTGGTGATACCGCGACGTATACAGGGCGTTGGGGCGCAATTCATTTCACAACCAATACCCATATTGATGCCATTGTTACGCAAAACTACGACGGCAGCACACTGTCAGGGGAAACCTTTGACGGTGCAACAACTCTATACGGCGTGTTCACTAGCATCAAACTACAGAATGGCCATTGCGTAGCCTATAAACTCTAATGTCACTTGCAAACCCGCTACGGAAAGTTGCCAGCAAGTTGATGGCAAAGTTTGGCGGTGTTGCAACACTACGCCGCGTAACACCTGGCGTTTACAACCCAACCACTGGCACCGTTAGTGAAGCCATTGGCGACACTGTTATCCGTGGCGTGCTAGAGAATGTAGCACTGCGTGAGGTCAACGACCTGATCCAAGCTGGCGACAAGCGATTCACCATTGCAGCAGCAGATACCGCAGCAGTGCCAACCACCGCTGATCGTGTCATTATCAGCAACCGCACGTTGCAAGTCATTGAGGTGCGCACCATCGAGCAGGACAATGAGCCGATCACCTACGAGCTAATCCTGAGGGACTAATGGCACGCACTATCCGCGTTGGCGATATTGGCGACTACTGCAACCAGCAGATGGAAAAGCTGTTGCGGTCTGCCGTGCTTGAGACTGAGCTGCTACTGAAAATGGCGAGCCCTGTTGATACCGGCAGATTCCGCGCAAGTTGGGCTACAGGCGAAAACACTGCCGGCTCATATGACGGAGGCGAGCAGCAGCCTGCTACTGGCCAATACCAAGACGCTACAAATCCCCCTAAAGATCCAAGCCTTGAGCGCCGCATCACCATTGGCTACCAAGCTGGCCAAGAGCGCATCGGCAACGTTTACTCAGTCCACAACAACCTGCCATATGCGGAGCCGCTAGCTAACGGCAGCAGCAAGCAAGCGCCTGGGGGCTGGGTGCAGGGCGCCGCCAAAGACGTGCAGGGTAGGGTGATAGCAGCAGCAGCCAAGATCGGCAGGGAATCATGAGCAGCACCTACAACGATGTGCGTAGCGCCATTGAAGGCCGCATTGCGGCTGAGCTGGCCATAGCGCCTGTTTATCCGGTCAGCTATCAGAACGTACCGTTCACGCCACCTAACAACACGCCATGGCTGCAGGCGTTCATCCGCTTTGGCGACAACGCTTATGCAACGCTTGCCAGCTTCAACCGGCAGAACGGCACGTTGGTGGTAAATGTCTTTACCCCTATCGGTGCCGGCGCTGCGGCTAATTTCACCATTGCAGAGCGCATCAAAGACCTATTCGACCGTGCCAAGTTCAGCAGCATCATATTTGACGCTGCGTCAGGTCCATCGCAGGTGACACCAGCAGCACCGCAGCCGTACTATCAGACGCAACTTACGGCAACGTTTGAAGCGTACCTAGACTAGTTACACTGTCACTAGCCACTACCGCTCACAACAATGGCCGTCACTGTCTTGTCCGGTACGTCCGGCGCTCTCTACTACAAACCCGCTGGCACCAACGGCAACTTTGGCGAAGCTGGTGTTGCCGTCGCAACTGACATCATCACTGTTGCCGCTTACCTAAACTTCAAAGTTGGCGATCCTGTTAAGTTCCGGGTTGTTGACAGCCAAACTGGAGGGGCTGGCTCTGGCACCCTGCCTGCACCAATCAGCGCAGCCACTACCTACTACGTTCTCAGCTACACCGCTGCTACTGGTGCGCTGACAGTATCAACCACGGCAGGCGGCACCATCCTTGCCATCACCGATGATGGCACACTGGCCGCACCTAATGAGTTTGAGGTGTACTACGCCGACTACGCCGCTGTTGGGCAGGTGCAAAACTGGAGCTTTGAGATCTCTAGAGCTGAGATCGACGTCACCACCATCGGTCAAGCTGTTGGGCAGTATGCGCCATTCCGCGCTTACATTCCTGGCTTTGCTGATGGCAATGGCACCGCTAGCGTTTTTGTTACCAGCGAGGATGCAGCGCTATCCAACCGCATGGTGGAAGACGTGCTGCAGCGCCAGCAGGTTGGTTGCGGCTTCAAGCTGTACACCGACAAGGGCGCCACTGAGGCACTTAGCCGCAGCATCGCCATGGATGCTGTACTGCTGACCGCTAGCCTCAACATCAACCCTGATGATGCCCAGATGGTGGAGATCACCTTCCGGCCAAGCGGTGTGCCGACGTTTGACTTCAGCACCAGCGCCTGATAACAAATTGCCCCGGCTGCCGCTGGGGCTTTTTTGTGCTTGAATACATCTATCAACCCAATTTTTTTATGGCATCCGCTCTAGAGCGTCTCAAGAAAGCAGCTAATCTAACCCCGACCAAGCGCACCGTTACATTAAGCGATGACACTGTGTTTGAGTTTTACTCAGCACCGCTGACCATGGCAGAACGTGAGCGTGCGCAGAAAATGCCAGGTGGTGATGACACCAACGGCTTTGCGCTAAACCTGCTGGTCACCAAAGCAGTAGACGACACCGGCAAGCGGCTGTTTACTGCTGGTGAAATTGCGGAGCTAAAAAACGAGGTGCTTGATGCTGACCTGCAGCAGATGATGCTGGCCATCATTACCAACCCGGAGGAAACCGAAGAGCTTGATATGAAAAGCGTTAAAGGCGGAGCTAAAGCGTGACAACCTGCTGATGCTGCAGATGGGTGTAGCTAAAGAGCTTGGCTACACCTTGATACGGCTTAAGTCAGAGCTAACCATGGAAGAGCTGCTGCTGTGGTCAGCTTATTTTGACGTGACTAATGAAGAGCAAGAGCGTAGAATGAAGCAAAGGCGGTAGAGCTGTGTCGGTTGTCGCTAATGTCGCCATCAATGTTGACAGCAGCGGTGCTGTCAGCAAGCTGCGGCAGGTCAATGACGCCGGCAGCAAGCTTGAGCAAACATTCAAAGGCGTAGATGGCAAGCTGCGTGACGCAAACGGCAGGTTTATTAAACTTGGCGATGCGGCGCAGGCTTCTACCGGCAAAATTAATTTTCTTAGCCGTGCAATATCAAATTTAGGAACTAGCCTTGCGGTTGCAGATGCCGCCAGAAGGTACTTTAAGGGTTTCAACGAAGCGGAAAAGGCTGCGGCAGCAGTTCGCACACTTGGAGTAGATAGCAAAGCATTAGAAGGCAATCTTTTAGGCTTAAGCCAAAAACTAGGAGGTCTTTATTCGCAAACTCAGTTGCTAACAGCAGCATATGATGTAGCTTCGTCTGGCTTTGCTAATGCAGCGGACAACACAAAGGTTTTGGAAGCTGCAGCCAAAGGCGCAACCGGCGGGCTTTCAGACATTGGAACTGTAGGCAATGCTGTAACCAGCGTTCTCAACGCCTATGGAAAGTCGGCGGATGATGCTGCGTCGCTAGTGGATGGGTTTATACAAACTCAAAACGACGGCAAAATTATATTAAATGAATACGCAGGGTATATAGGCCGACTTGCTCCTACGGCTAAGGCTGCAGGTGTTGGCATTAATGAAATGAATGCCGCTATAGCCACGATAACCGCGCAGGGCGTGCCGGTTGAATCAACATTTACCGGATTAAATCAAGCATTAGTTTCAATTTTGAAACCTAGCCAAGAAGCTGAAGAGCTTGCAAAATCGTTGGGCATACAATTTAACGAAGCAGGATTACGCGCTAAGGGGTTTGGCGGTTTACTTCAGGAAGTAAAAACAAAAACAGGTGGCAGCACCACGGAGCTTGTTAAGTTGTTTGGCAGCGTAGATGCGTTGAAGGCAATCCTTCCGCTTGTCAACGATGATCTTGTTAAATACAATCAAAACGTTGTCAAGCAGGCCAACGCTAGCGGAGTAGCAGAAGAAGCGACCCAAGAGCTAGGCGGCACGGTATCAAGCGAAATAACAAAGATGATTAACCAAATCGGCAATTTGGTTAGATCACTTGACACAGTGCTTGGCCCTGCGCTAGGCGGCATTGTCAGGCTTATTAATTTTGTCATATCAGAAGCAACAAAAGGAATACAAGTACTGGGGCAATTATTTTCAATGAGTCCCGGCAAAAAACTTGCGTTTGAAGCCGTTCAATCAGGCAATTTAGGCGCAGCGGCGAGAGTGCTGCCAGGCATTGATGAAACAATTGGCGAAAAACGCAGAAAAGAATTACAGCGGCAAGCCGGCGCTGGCACTGGCTTTTTGGGCATGGGGATGGATCAAGGCAAGTTTATAAAGTTACTTCAACAACAACCTGAGTTCAAGGCATCTGTAACGGCTAATCCAACACCGGCTGCACTTCCCAATGCACTTAACACCCCAATAGGCGCAACGGTAGGTGGCACCACTGCTACAGGCCCTACTGGCGGCAAGGCAGGCGGTGCTGATGACGCCAAGCGAGCTGCTGATGAAGCGCTAAAGGAGTCACAGCGCGTTGCTGAAGTAGTAAGGGATCAGCAGTTTATTACAAAACAAAAAGGCGTACAAACTAAGTTTGCACAGTTGATATTTGAAGCAGAGCAAGCTGCTGATCCGATACGAGTACGGCAACTGCAAACGGTAGAAGCATTAGTGCTGGCAGGTAATGAAACTGCGCGATTACTGGAAGAAGAAAAAAACAGCGTAGCGCAACTTGCTATTGCGCGCACTAGGCAAGGCGAAGCGGAAGCTATTAGGCAGGAAGGGGCTCAAGATGTGCTAAAGCTGCAGCTAGAACAGAAAAAGAACTTTGATGAAATCATTGCAGGCCTTGACCTAGAGCTAGCACTTAAATCTGCCACTACAGAAGAAGCGCGTGAGCAGCTAAGGCTTGAAAATGAACTACGCAAACTTAAAGGGCAAGGATTTACTGATGAGGAAGCTGGGCAAATCACTGGCCTGCAATCGCAAATAGCTGCGCCTGATACCGCTGCGCAGACTATTGAAAAACGCATCGGCACACTCAAAAAAGAAATCGCCGACCTCACCAACATCGGTAACATTGCTATCACCGTAGCCGACGGCATCGGCAATGCCTTCGCGCAATCATTCCAAGGGTTAATCACCGGCAGCATGGACGCAAAGGAAGCACTAGGTACTTTCTTTAAGTCTGTAGGTCAAATGTTTATTGAGATGGCAACGGAGATTATTGCCAAGCAGTTGGCAATGATCACGCTGCAACTAATCCTTAAGGCGCTGGGTGCGATTGCTGGCGCAAGTGGTGGTGGTGGTACGCCTACGCCAGGATCTGCTCCGCCGATGACGCCGGGAGCAATCGTCACTCCAACCGGCTTTTCGGGACAATTCGCGGGCATGGCCGCCAACGGCGCCACCTTCGCCAATGGCGTTGCCAAGTTTGCTAGCGGCGGCATCGTCAACAGCCCCACCATGTTCAAATTTGCTGATGGCGGCACTACCAAAACCGGCCTCATGGGCGAAGCTGGCCCAGAAGCGATCATGCCACTTAGCCGTGGTTCCGGCGGTCGCCTAGGCGTTGACGCATCTGGTCTACGTGAAGCAATGAATGGTCAAGGCGGCGGCGCCAGCGGCTCACCTGTGCTTAACATGAGCTTTGAAAGCACCACCATCGGCGGCGTGGAATATGTCAGCCGCGATCAACTGGAGCAGGCAATGGCTGAAACCAGGCGCAGTGCATCACGCGATGGCGCCCAACGCGGCATGACGATGACCCTAGACCGCATCCAAAACAGCAGCTCCACCCGCCGGAGGATTGGCGTCTAATGGCTGACTTCCCCGCGCTAACACCAACCGCCCGCAGCTTCCATCTGGGGCAGTACCCGGTCAAGACGTATCGGGCTATGTCGGGCGCCACGCTGCGCCGCAGTTTCGGTAACCGTCCATTTGGCCATACGTTGGATTTGCAGTTCGACAACGTACCCGAGGCCACGGTCAACACGATCATCGACCACTACAACACCCAAGGCGGCGGCACACTTGGCTTTACCTTGCCTGCAACGGTGTTTGCCGGGTACAGCGCTGACTTGTGCAACCGCGCTCAGAATCCTACCGGCATCGAGTGGCTGTACGCCGAGCCGCCTAGCGTTAGCAGCGTCTTGCGCGACCGCAGCAGCGTCACGGTCAAGCTAATAGGCGAAATCCGATGACCGAAATCCGCATCGCGCAGTATTTCGACCTGACCACTGCCAACGGTGTGCGCCACCGCTACCAGAACTTCTTTGTCCAAGAACCACGCACCTTGGCCGGTGCCCGCTTTGAGTTTGCGCCGTTCCGCGCCGAAGGCAGCACCGCCAACCTCAACGGAGACAACGCCTTGGTGCGGGTGCTGTTCCCCAACGTCGAATACGCCATCCGCTTAGTGGAGCAGGGCGACGGCAACCGGCTTAGCCGCCTGACTATTACCACGCAATGGCTGAACGCTGCCTTGGCGCCATCACGCACCTACGAAGAGCGTTACGTCGGCATTGGCGCCAGCTATTCCGATACTACGATTGAACTGCGCTACCGCACTGCCATGGATTCCGTTGGCGCTGCATTCCCCGCGCAAACCCTCACCCGCAGCCTGGTCGGCCCCCTCCCGCTCAATGCACAACTTGTCCTTCAATGATCTAATTGGTCTTAAACGAGCGTGGGCGGCCAGGCCTGGCGATGGTAGTGGCACGGTTGATTGTTGCTTACTTGCCGCTGAAGTACGCAAAAGACTGGGTTATTATGATTACACTGATGATCTTTTAGCAATCATTGAAGAAAACAATTACACCGACGACACATTCCCCCGTCGTCGCATGGCCGAATGGTTGCTGAAGAATGGCGTTAGACTCCGAAGCCCAGAGCTACATGCGGTAGTGTTAATGCCTGGAAATGATGGGGGAGCCATGGGGACGGTGCTAGACGATGGCCACACGCTGTTTATAACTGGCAACGCCGGCGTAGTAAAAGCTCCGATTCCTTTTGATTATGGCCATCACTTCAGGTTAAACAAATGACCCGCAAACTGCTGCCTTACGAATACGACTTGATTGATGCGCTAGGCGTCAGCAAGGAAGACTATCTTGACTTTGTAGCGCAGCAGCACATCTACGAGGATGTCAAAGAAAACACCGTCTTGGATGCGCGAAACGGCATTGAGGTTGCAATCGCTCTTGCCATCGTCGGCATATTGTTCCAAGTGGCATCCGTCTTGCTGATGCCCAAGCCTAAGCTGCCGGGGCAGCAGCAGGAGCAAAAAGGAACAGAGCAAACACGCGACCAAGCGTTATCACCCCGACTGGGATTTAACGGGTCGCAAGATCTTGCCATCTACGGCGATACGGTGCCACTGGTCTACACCAACACCGCTCAAAATAGCAACGGCGGCGTGCGCCTAGCCACGCTGCTGCTGTGGTCCGCAATCTTGAGTTTCGGCAACAACCAATTTATGCGGCTGATGATGACGCTTGGGGCGTCCAACATTGCCCGCATCGACCCCGAACGCACTGCACTGGGACAGTTTCCCGCCAAAGATTTGGTGCTCAGCAATGTCTGGCAGTATTACAACGCTGACGGCCCTACGCGATACAACAATCTCATCCGTGGTGACGCCAACGACCCAACAATCACTACGACGAACGACACCACAGCAAAACTAAACGGCTTGCCTGGTGCTGCTGAAGGCTTCAGCCAAGCATTTTCGCCAACCACGGCTAACACGGTTGGCGTAACCGGCTTTCTTCCGATTAATGCCGATGTGCTGATCCTCAACGAAGCCGGAAACTCGGAACGGCGCCGTGTGGACACCTATTTCCAATCACAAAACGGCGATTACTGGCCGGATAGCGACGACCGCCCGGTGGTGCCTGTGGGTAACCGGTGGACACTGGTAGTCATCAACACAATCGGTAGCCCTGCTTCCACCGACACGCCCGCCCTTGCCCGGCAAGACGCCTTACGCACTGCTGCGTCTCAAGTTGACAACGGCGCCATCTTCAAAGCAGGCTCAGCACTATTCCGCGTGGTGTCCGTGTCCTATAGCGGCAGCGCCAATGGCATTGAAGAAGGTGACCTCGTTGCAACGCTGGAGTGCATCCGCGTAGGCAAACTTCCCCGAGCGCTTTATGGCCTTGCGCACTGGGCGCAAGCAGGCGAGCAGATTAACGCACTGCGCAATCAGATCAACGCCAACAACGGCGAAATCCGCAGACTGCAATTCGAAAACAGCATTAGTCAAGGCGTTTTGTCGCTTGGGTACAGAATTGTGGCTGGCAAAGGCTTTGGGCGCCGATTTCTTACGCAGCAAGAAAAAGACTCTTTACAAAACAATATCAATACCCGCAATAATCAAATTGCCAGCCTTTCCAATAACAACAACGTTGCTCAAAATCAAATCAACAGCCTTGGTTCTCAAGGCGGCCCCGAAACATTTCACGTCAAGGGCCTAGCCCGCATCGAAGAAGCCGCCTACGCCAGTGTCACCAAATGCAACGTCCTTGACATAGCACTTCGTTTTCAGGCATATCGCAGGCTGAGCGGCCGCGCCAATGTCTACGGCAAAGATCAAGTCAACTACGGCCACAGCGCCTCCGACAACGGAGTCAAAGCGCGCACCAGTATGTTTGCTCTCTGGTATCGCTTCGATAACAGCGGAGACTACGCTCGGCTGCCTTACATTTTTTGCTGCCGTGGTTTCAACGAACAAAACGTTTTTACCTACATCAAACTTATTTCTCGGAACGCTGGTGCTCGTTTTATCGAAGTCAAGCTTGAAGCAGTCGTCGATACCTATACGGAGATTCGCACCTTTCACACACGCGGTTACTGCTACCTCAACACTACGGCGCCGCTTGTCACACTTGGCTCCGACCTAACCGAGAACGCTGGTCTAGAAGTTTATTTCAACGGTTCTATCTACCTTGATGGCGCCCGTGGTGACTACCCGCCTTTTAACAAGTCCCCGCTTAACACGGCCGAATTCGACCTGTTCAACTACGACGCATTTTCACAAACCACCTTTTCTTTTGATTCCTCTACGGAAGTCCAAATTACTGCTGTCACTGAACAACTCATAGAACCATGGAGCGACTACAGCCCCAACTTGTACCGTGGCCTGTCCACAATGGCCCTACATGTAGTGTCGGGCTCAGGTACGCAAGACCTACGCAGTGTCAGTGCCTATATCACTGAAGGCAAGCGGGTGCGATTGATGCCTACCAGTTTGGATTACTTCGGCAACGAGGCTACAGGTGCCGCAGATGATTCCGCCATCGCCGCCTTTGCTGCCAGCGACCCCAGCAACTCCACATCATTCGCTCCCGACATCTTCTTAGACACGGTGCTAGATGGCATCAACGGCATCGGCCGTTACGCCAGTCTGCATTCTGTTGACGTAATGCAACTGGCGCAAAGCAAGCGCTACTGCCAGCACAACTGTCTATTTATGGATGGCGTGATCGCCGATGGCCGCCCTTGGCGCGAGTTCTGGGCGCAAGTGGCACCGTTCAGCCTGCTGGAGCTTGGCAAGATTGGCGGCAAAGAAACCTTGGTGCCGGCACTACCTTATGTCAAATCAACAGGAGCTATCACCCGCGCCATCTCAATCACGGCGCTATTCAACCAGGGCAACATTCTTGATGACAGCTTCAAAGAGGAGTTCATCGACTACGGCGCCAGCGTCCAAGACGTGATCGTCACGCTGATCTACCGCGACGTGGAGCGCAACGGCGTGTTCCCGCGCAACAACAGCGTAGAAGTCAAACGCACCGACACCCAAGAAGCCAATGCCATCCGCGAAAGCTTGGATATTTCGCAGTTTGTCACCACTCGCGCCCAGGCCATCCTGCTGGGTAAGTACCTGTGTCAGGTGCGCCGTTTCAACCGTCGCGCCATCGAGTTTAAGACTTTCCCGACCGACATCTTCGTAATGCCCGGCAGCTATGTGTACGTTGAAACCAGCAACAATCAGTGGGATGGCATCTACACCGGTCGCATCGAGGGCGGCGGCGTGCTGAATGTGCCAATCGCCAGCACCATCCCCAATGGCACCTACAACGTACTGACCTACGGCAGCAGCGACGGCACCCGCTCGTTCACAGGTATTACAGTCACAGCTGGAGTAGCAGCCAGCCTCAGCCCACAGTCGGGCCAGTTGTTTGTGCTGGGGCAAGCAGTCCGCAGCAAGCGCGTTTTCCGCGTCACCGAAGTCACCATGGAAGAGGAAGGCGAAACCACCATCCGCGCAGTCGAGCACCCCTGCGACACCAGCGGCAACTCGTTTATTGCGCAAGGCCTTGACACCTACGTCGCCGGACTATTTACCATAGACGGCGCAGCGGAGTAAACTGACAGCAAAGACTACTGGCGCGACGTAATGGGCTTCTACACCGGACGCAGCGGCAAGCTGTTTCTTTCTTCGATTCTCACTACTGCGCCTAACCCAAGCGAGGCTCAGTCGGTGCTAAAGATTCGTGACTGGTCACTGGAAACCACGCTGGAACTGCTGGAAACCACCACCATCGACACCGCGGTCAAGCGCTACACGCCTGGTATGGTCAGCTCCACAGGCTCGGCCACTGTGATGTACTACCGCACCGAGGCTGGTGATGTTGGTGTGCAGTTCGATCAACTGCTTAGCAAGGTGATGAAAACCAGCAATGATGGCGTCAGCGAGTCGGATCGCGTCGGCATGGTGCTTCGTGCTGGTGCTCAGCCAGGTGCGGGCGTCGACGTCAAAGACGACATTGCCTTCAACGCTTACATCACCAGCGCAGGCATTACGGTTGGCACTGGCGAGTTAACCAGCGTTTCGCTGCAATTCACCGTTGACGGGGCCTTCTTGGAGCTGATTGATTCGTGACGTATTTTCTCGGCAACGTAGGCAACGTACGCTTGCGTCGTAACTCCGAAAACATCTTAAACGTTGTAGTCAAGGACGCAGATACGGTTACAAGCCTTAACCGCATTGGCATTGAAGGTGCTGTTGATAATTTGCTGACAGGCGACAAGGTAACAATATCAACAGACGATGCGCGAGGCATAGCATTTTTCCCTGTTAATTCATGGGTAGATGGCGAAGGCGTTTCCCATCGCAGTTTTAGCCAATTTATTAACGTTAACGCTGCTGGCGGCATTAGGTTTTTCCCTACTTTTCAGGCGGCAGTTAACAACGTCAGAGCGCAAGAATACACCATCCAAAACTTTGCTGGCGGCCCTTTACCCCTGCAGATACAGGTTCGTGACGTCAGCGCCAACGTGTTAGGCGATGTCACTACTTATGAGTTCAACACTGACCGCGACGCCCTAGACACCACAGTACTGAGCGACAAGTTCAAGCGCATGTACAGCGCTGGCTTGATTAGTGGCTCCGGCAAGATTGATTGCATCTTCAACAGCCAAACATCTGGGGTAACTGAAACCCCGCTGCTGGTATTGCAACTAATTAACCGCGTTGACATCGGCAGCGAATTTGACTGCCTGCTGTCCATTACTGACAGCGATAATGACCCTAGTCAATTAAATATATTTTACGAGTTTACCGCAATGGTAACTCGTTCAGGATTGCAAGTATCAGCGTCGGAGCTAATTACTTGCAGTATTGATTTTGTC
>Ga0209850_1000075_pt1 | contig 11446 bp, 9 predicted proteins | sample GWRWT2_2Sept14_FD_187193 | JGI IMG/M metagenome (GOLD analysis project Ga0209850, IMG submission 187193) | Sand microcosm microbial communities from a hyporheic zone in Columbia River, Washington, USA - GW-RW T2_23-Sept-14 (SPAdes) (version 2) ...
GGATTTGACCAAGTCCTTATGGTCAAACGTTGTATGGATCGTCATGTTTGTAGCCATTATTGTTATTGTGGAAATGCTCTCGGCCACCACCACCGCAGAGGACGTACTGAAGCGCTTCCTCAGTAGAGTACAACAACAACAACAACAATGCACAGCGAGCACACTGAGCGATGTGGTATATAAGCAATCGCCCCGATGAAGCTACGCAAAAATATCATGAGTACTGTAGTCACACTACCCGAAGGCGACACGTTGCTGACTGCGCCGGCGGCGTCGACGACGACTAGAGTGGCAAGACTGAGCAAGATTGTAATAGCGCTCATCCTCATCGTCTGCGTCGTAACTAGCTTCCTTGAGGCGACCGCGAACCGCTCGTCTAGCAACGAAGTTTCTGAAGTGGCCCTGAACAGTGTTAGAAAGTTTCTGCAGAGCTACGCAGGGGTGCTGAGTGGAGCAGTATGGTCCGGAAACGTAACAGCGACGACGGCGATGCCTACGACTTTGGAACCGAGCTAGGACGTATATACTACGACCCGCAAAGCACGGGCTCCTTTGGCGGCGTGTCTCGTCTGGCAAAGGCGGCCCGAGCTCGTGGAGTGCGTGGAGTCACCGAGGCAAAGGTCGCACAATACCTTGCCGACGAGCACGCATACTCGCTGCACAAGCCGGCCCGGCGCACCTACTCGCGCAACAAGACGTACGTCTCCGGGATAGATGCGCAGTGGCAGGCCGACCTCGCAGACATGCAATCGCTCGCGCGGGACAATGACGGTATGCGCTACATACTCACAGTCATTGACGTCTTTAGCAAGTACGCGTGGGCCATCCCGATCAGGGACAAGGGCGCCAAGTCGATGGTGGCAGCCTTTCAAGACTTGTTTGGACAAACTACTACTACTACTACTACTACTACTACTACTAGAGTACCCAAGCGCCTGCAGACGGACAAGGGTACAGAGTTTCTGTGCGCACCCGTGCAGCGCCTCCTGCGCGACAAGGGCGTGCATCACTTTACGAGTCAGAGCGACAAGAAGGCGGCCGTCGTGGAGCGCTTCAACCGAACGATAAAGGCTCGGCTGTGGACGTACTTTACCGCGAAGCGCACCAAGCGCTACGTGGACGTCCTCCAGAGCTTCATGGACTCGTACAACGCCACCGTGCACCGCATGACTCGGATGGCGCCCAAGGACGTGCGCAAGAAGCACGAGACTGAGATTTGGCGACGCCTGTACGGTGATGGTGTGGGTGGTTCGATGGCTAGCAGAGTCAAGGCGGGCGAGCTGGTGCGCATCAGCCGATGGAAAGGCAACTTTGAAAAGGGCTACCTGCCGAACTGGAGCACAGAGACTTTCCACGTCGCCAAGGTGAAGCGGCACCCGCGCACCATGTACGAAGTTCGCGACAAGGACGGCGAAGAGGTAAAGGGAAACTTTTACGCTCCCGAGGTGCAGCGAGTCAAGATTGGCGAGTACGTCATTGAGAAGGTGCTCCAGCGACGCAAGAATCCCGACACGGGCGCGCGCGAATGTCTTGTAAAGTGGGAAGGATGGCCCGACTCGTACAATAGCTGGGTCGCAGAGTCTAGCATTCGCGACCATGTGTAACTTGTTTGAAATAAAATACATTGCCATATAAACCGCCCTTGTTCATGCATGTCGTCTCTCACTCTCACTAATCATCGATGGTCGATTCAGAGTTTTACATTACACTGCCGAGCAACTCGGCCATGAGCGAGTTCCCGACTAATAGACCAAGCAACTTCAAGGTAAACCTAAGTCACAAGCACGAGCTGCGTGACGGCGTGTGGGAAATCGGACTCGCCGAGATTCAGTTTACCAACAACTGGCGCTTCAAGACACCGGCATTTGATTTGTTGGCGTGGGTGGGCAACTATCCGGCTGCTCCTGAACTATGCACCCAGCGGAGTGGTTCCGCCCCCAACTCCATGCCCGACGCAGAGGCGCGCCTGCTCGATGTCAGGGAGGCAGACCTTGATCGCAACCGTCTCATTACGGCGTACGTACAAGTCCCTGCGTGCGACTGGCTGAACGAGTACGAGTTTGGCGAAGTGTTGGCGATGCGCGTAAAGGCGGCGCTCAACAACCAGATTTCCAAAACCAACGAAAACCGAGATGCATTTCCCTTTGTTAAAACCGTGCGATACGAAAGGAGTGGAGTGTCGCATAGGGCAGAGTTCCAAGTTGAATCGGGAAAGTATCTCTTATTCACGACTGATCATGTTCGCATCATGGACATTCTCGGACTAATCCCCACGGCCTTGGCTTCGGCAAAGCTCGAAAAGGCTGGGAAGCGGGTCAAGGTATACTCCTTTAGCCACGATAATGCGGCAGCACTACCCATTCAGAGTGGATTCTCGCCTCTGGAGGTAATGTTTGTCTACTCTAGTGTGTGCGAGGAGCAGCACATTGGCGACCAGGTGGGCAACCTGCTCAAGACGGTGCCCGTGACGGTTGAACAGGGAAAGAGACAGTGCGAGCGCTACTCGCCTCCGACGTATACCCGCCTTAGGCCAAGCACACTGCAGTGCGTGGACATTCAGCTGCTCGACAAGACTGGCGAAGAAGTGGCTTTTAGCAACGACAGCAGCGTGGTAGTGCTGCAACTTCATGTGCGCAAGCGACGTCCAGCGACAGGCTGGTGCTAGTATAAAAGTACTGCAACATTGCTAGCATCATCATCATCATCATCATCGTTGCAACCATGTCGCACGAAGCATACGACAGGGTAGGTCCGTTCTACCTGCAATACTATAGCACTCAGCGCGGTCGAGGTGCAGCAGCAGCAGCAGCAGGTCCTAGAATATTTCGCGGAGGTGACCGGTGGCGCACGAGGCAGCGTGGAGATGGGTTTGGTAGCTTCCTCCGGGGCATCGCGCGCTTCCTTCTACCCGTTGTTGGAAGCGGCATCAGCACGTTTGCGTCTCATACGCTAGACGCTGCGGATCGCGGTGTTAGTCTGGGCGACGCGGCCAAGAGCGCACTGAAGCCCACGTTGCGCGCCGTCGTCGATGCGGGGCGAGCATCATCATCATCATCGTCATTATTGTCGCAGGGTGGCGACGGTAAGCAAAACTTTTACAAACGCATGCTGGAGGCCAAGCGTCGTAAACGTCAGCACAAGAGAGACGGCAATGATGATGATGGTGGTGATGGACCGCCAACCAAGCGCCGTAAGCATAAGCGTAAGCGCGGCTCTTCTTCTTCTTCGAAACCGGGCAAGCAGCAGGGTCGCGGCGGTGGCGGGATCGTTACCAAGCGACGTAAGCAACGTGGCCGAGGCCGAGGCAAGCCCAAGAAGAAGAAGCAGCAGCAGCGGCAAGGTGGTCGCGGGCTGTCCAAGAAGCGCGTATATAAAACGTCGACTGCAGGCAGCTTCAACTTTTAAGAACGACGCATACCATGGAAGCTATTCTGCCCGAACTCGACTACCTGGCTGCTGAGCCGGTGCAGCACGCAATCTCACAGCGAGCGTTTGTTCATGTTCCTCCAGAAGCCGATACGTACAAGACGGATGGTGACTTGAAGTTTGACATAAAGCCCTCAGAAAGCTCGACTGCACTGCACGAGTCGTACTTGCGCGTTCGCTGCAAAATTGTCAAGGCTGACGGCAGTGCGTGCGACCATGGAGCGGCCGAAAGTCCGGACGATGCAAGTATAGTAAACAATCTGCTGCACTCGATGTGGAAGCAGGTCACCGTCACACTCAACGGGCACGAAGTGGAGAAGATTGATAATTATCCTTACCGCGCGTACATGTCTATGCTAACATCATACTCTCCCGAGGTCATGCGAGTTCGTGGTGAGCTGATTGGATGGAGCAAGGACACGAGTGGCGCCTTTGCCGACTTGTCGCTCGCGACGGCTGGCAAAAACAAGGGTATGAAGCTGCGTACATCGCCGTTCAAGAACTCTGCTGAAGTTGAACTCTCCGGTCGCATCGAGAGCGACGTCATGAATCAGGGTCGCAACATTCCACCCAACACGCGCATTGGTATTTGCCTCTCGCGCACGAGCAACGCCTTTGTCCTCATGAGCTCCAAGACCGACGCCAGCTACAAGCTCATGATCACCGACGCAGAGTTTGTGGTTGCTCGAGACAAGCTTGCACCCAGTCTCTACCAGGCGCAGGAGGAGCTCAGCAAAAAGTTTAACCTCGCGATAGACTACCGACATTGCAAAATTACTACGGTCAACGTGGCGCAAGGCATGGGCAATGGACATATCAAAGAGGTCTTTGGATTAGGGACGCGAATGCCCGATCGCTTTGTAGCGTTTTTTGTTTCCAACCAGGCCTTTACCGGAACGTACGGTACTAACCCATTTGAGTTGGCGCACCACAATGTCAAGTACATTATCGCCACAGTTAACGACGTGACACACATCCCACAATATGGATATAAGCCAAACTTTACCACCGGCTCGGTGACGAACGAGTACTACGCGCTGCTGCGCGAGTTCAATGCCGATGAGGAGGACTATGTGCTCGATCTATGCAAAAGTGACTTTTCCAACGGGTTTGCAATCTACCCTTTCCGCATCGTGCATCGCACGCGCGGAGGTGAAGTCCTAGGACCGATCGTAGCTGGCTCGGTCGACATCCGGTACGAATTCAGCAAACCGTTGACCAGCGCCGCCACTTTGGTCCTCGTAGCAGACTATCGCAGCAGCTTTGAGATTCGCGAAACGGGCGACTTTGCTCCACCATCATCAACATCAACATAATGAACACTGACGAGATTCAATGCATCATGATGCGTGCCAACATTGGCATGTGCCGCTTTCTCGGCGTGTTCCCGGCTGACCAAGTGCCTATCGATGGCGGTGGCGGTAGGTGGTGCTGCGTCGCCAACACGGATCCTCACGAGCGACCTGGCGAGCACTGGGTGGCCTTCTACTTTGACGGTCGTGTCTGCGAGTACTTTGATCCCTACGGCATGCCGCTGCAAGTGTACCCTGCGCTGCACAAGCGGTTGCGCAATGCTGCCGTGACTTGCCAAGTCTCGACGGCCGTCCAGCCGCCCTTGTCGTCCACGTGCGGGCACTATTGCATATTCTTTCTGTGTAGCCGTAGTGGTAGTTCGCTAGTGCGTATTGTAGAGCGGCTGCTGCGTATACCTATGCGCGCTCGCGATTCGTTTATTCTACACCATGTTCGCACGCTTACGTCTACGCTAAGCATACGGCGCCCGTGCCGCGATGCATGCAAGGGCTCGCAGTGTTGTACGCCTCGAAACGATGTATTGCAATAAATTGGTTTATTCCGGACTTGACATGATTCACACGCAAAGTTAGTACACGCGAAGCACACGAGTAGGCTTACTACCGCCCTTTTGCTGCTGCTGCTGCTTCTTCAACGCAGCTCGGGTAGTCCTAGGTGCCGGCGGATAGCGCATCGGTCTAGCAGTTGGTTCTGAATAGCGCTGCCTAGGTGGAGGAGGAGGAGGAGGAGAAGGTGGTGGCGGTGGTGGTGGCGGTGGTGTTGGTGGCGATGATGCCTCCGCAGGCGTCTCGATTCGCTGCATACCTTGACCACCGCCGGCACGCTCGAACCAAGCCGAGTGTTCCACGGTGCGGGCCATTGCATCCTTCTCCAGACAACGTAGCGCGCCCCGGTACGTGTCCTCGCTCAGGAGCACGTAGCGCTGAAATAGACGCTTAGACATCGAGTCAAGTCTTGCTGCCTCCAAAGATGCTCGTTCCGAGCGCTCCCAGCACTGTGCCGATGATGGCCGGAATCCAAGCAAAGCCGCCTTGCTGCTGCAAAGTCTTGCGCTTCGTGGCGATGCTCACCGACGGGTCGACGATCCTTGTGATTGTCGGAAGGTGCTTTCTAAACAGTCGCTTGCGTTCCCTGCTCACGCGCACCGCGGGGTTCTTCAAGGCGTTGAGCGAAATGTCGCTCAGCAACTTTACCACAGAGTCGGGTGCGTGGTTGAGCACAGCGTTCAGGGCCTTCTTATCCGAGCACACCTCGAGGAACTTGATTGTTCGCTTTGACGCAACGTTTGCCCTACGTCGCTTTGCTGCTGCCATGATATACTGTCGCAAGTCGACCCAAGCAATCTTTTTATATGGTGTCGGCCAGCTCGCGCGGCACGTACACAGTCACACCACCACCACCACCGCCGCCGTTGCCCGAAGTAGGAACGATGAGGTCCGTCAGCACGCGCAAGTACTTGCTCGTCTCTTGACGAAAGTCGAGCGCCAGGTACGAGTGCGCCCTTGTCGCCGTGGCGTCCTCAAACGCCTCGCTCAGGAAGCGTGGACTCTTTGGGTACATTTGGCTGCCCAGCACTTGACTCTGCCTACCGTCGCGCGGGTTCTTGAACATGATGAGGTAGTGCGAGTTTAGGTTGATTGTCCGGTTCGAGCCGCCCTTCTCAAACACGTTTTGCATCATGTAGACTATGGTAATGTTCCTGTGGTGCGAGCCCTTGGTGAACAGATTGCCAAAGGCGTTTGCCTTGGCCTTGCCCTCGTTCATCTGGTCGTCGAGCACCAGCAGGTTCGTCTCACTCGGCTCGAACGACTCCATCAGGTCTTCATAGTCTGTTTCGTTCCTCAGGTACTCGACTTTGGGGAGGTGCGGCGCCGCCCTTTCTAGCTCGCGGTGAGCGGGCTGCGTCTCTCCATACACCCATACAATGCGCGTAGGTGTCGGGTGGAAGAGATTGTTCTTCAATGCCTGCACGAGAAAGTGAGTCTTTCCCGAGCCCGATGGCCCCGTAAGTAGGATATTCGAGGGGTGGACAAACGTGAACGGATGCATATTGATTGATTTACTACAGAGCTGCATGTGGTGTGATTTATATCGACATTTATTTCATCATTAGACAGCATAGGACCCTAGCTTGGTCTAGAAAACAAACGAAAGCAGTCCGAGCATGTCGCCCACCGGCACTTGGTCTTCTTCATCTTCTTCACCACCACCACCACCACCACCACCAAACATGTCTGCCAACCTTTGTCTACGCAGCTCACCAAACGCCTGCTCGGGGTCGAGGCCGCCGACGCTCTCCGGCTCCGGGTCTGGACGCAGACTCGGCTCGCGCATCGCCTCTGCAAATGTCACATAATCCCCTTCCGCCCTAGTACATGGTGCTCGAATGGCTTCGGCTCCGGCTCCGGCTCCGGCTCCATCTTCTGCAGCAGCAGCAGCAACAAGACTCTTGTGACCGTGTGCAAACGTGTCGATACCATTCTCGCAAATGTATCGCTTGTCGTCGAACGCACACAGACCGCGCTTGTTGAACTCGTACGTGTACACTCTGTGCAAGCGCGATCCGATACGACGATTCACCAACATGTTCTCGCGCGGCTCGTGTAGCTGGCGTAGGTAGTCTGCGTGTCTCAGCTCTTTACATGCAGCTCTCTGGATGCCCTTGGCTCGAATCTTCTCCACGGGTGCCGCTCCTGCTCCATCAGCCACGGTGAAGGAGTACATCTTGGGGCGCAGGCCGACAAACTCGATAATACTCTTGCCGCCCGCCTCGTCCTTGAACTTGCCAATGACTTTGGCATTCGTCGGGTCGTAGTATGGAGAGTCGCGGGGGTAGTCGCTCAAGTCAAACTTGTCTCTATTCTCCCAGATGGTTTCGTACACTCGAGGCGCCGTGATTTCGTACATGAGCGAGTCCGTGTCGGTGAAGAGCAACTCTGACTGCTTGCCTGGCCAGACCCGCTTCACAAAGTCGTAGTGAAACTTGTACATGTGAAGCTTTGAGAGCTCGAGGACCGCAAAGCCCACGTAGAAGGGCTTGTCGATTTTGCACTTCAACTTCATCAGGTTCACTGCGGCCAAGTCTTTGTTGAATATGGCGAAGCCCAACATGTGCGGCTTTGCAAGCAGTTCCTTTGCCTTTTCCTCATCGTTCACCAGGCGAATGTCTGTTCGCTTGCTCATGTTTTCACAAGTCTTGCCGAAGCAGCTATTGTTCATGCCCTTGTAGAAGCGCTTCTCAAAGTCCTCTGTCGATGCCGCTCTCAAGTCCTGGTTCATTCGAATGTACTGCTCCATGAACTCGCTCTGCTCAAAGGCAATCACCCGGTGCACTCGCACGAGTCGCAGGCCATGCTCGATGTAGTACTTGAGCAAGCGATAATGCAACGTGTACTTTTCCTTTGCCTTTAGGTTCGGAATCAACTTGGTGTTTAGCTTGGCACGATTGAAATCGTACGCGTCGTGCATCGTGTGCTGCTTCGTGCTAAGCGTAGGCATGTCTACCACCATGCGCTCGGCCGCCAAGGGATACGCGTTGTGCTCGTCGTGCAACTCCTCCGGGTACTCTAGGTCGCACTCGATAAAGTATCCGATCGGGTCGTCGCGCTTCAGCGTGAGCCAGTCGATAGCGTCAATTTCAGCGCGCTCCAACCATCTGAAGCCTCGCACCGGGAGCGGCTGGCTCATGGCCCATCCGTACAAGTTGTTGGCGTCCCAGTACATGATGTGCTTCTCGGGCGCATCCGGATCGTGTCGCTCTGCACCGAGTCCCGCGTTGTTGGCTCGCGCGTACCTCTTGCTAATCATTGCGACTCCGCCTCGCAGCGCCTCCTTCAGCACGCGGTACATTTCCGGGTCCGAGATTAGCTCCAGCTCGCATCCCGTGACTTTGAGCATTGCGTCCCACGACAGCTGAGGTGCGCTGATGTAGTGCGCCGGGTCGAGATGGTAATTCTCCATGCACACCTTGCGAAAGTTTTCAAACACGTCGGCGAGCAGCGTCACGTCCATCTTCAGGTACAAGTCGTGGTAGTCCTTCATGTTGCGACATTCGTGCAAGTCCCACATTTGCTGCGCGTGCCAATAGTCCTCGCGCGAGCACGCTTCGCCGCCACGAAGTCGACTCGCAAACTCTTCTATAGGAGGCAGTCGAGTCTCGAAGAAGCGCTCCCACTTGTTCATGTAGTCGTACGGGTAAACGCCCTTGCGCAGCATTCGCTCCACATCGTCTGCTCGCACACCTCCAAACGCCTCGCGCAGATTCTCAAACTTGTGCAGCCCGCCGCGGTGCAGACTGCTCACCAGCGACTCGAGCGACTCTGGCAGGAATTGCAGCGAGTCCTTGAATTGTAGGTGTTTGCCAAAGCACATTGTCATGTACTTTTCCATTCCCTGCCCGATGATGCTCAGCGCCCTGTCCTTGAATGCGCCCAACGCGTTTACGATAAAGTGCGAGTCGTAGCCGCGAAAATTGTGAATAAACACCGGGATCTTGTACTGCTGCCGCAATAGCAAGTTGCACTTGTTGTGCGCCGGACCTCGGTAGCGCCCCGTGACGTGGTCGTGATCGCGCACCTTCGTTTCGCCTTCTTCAAATGGCTTTCCACACACGTAGCACTCGGTCGCCTCTTCGTGACGCACTTCGTCTGCCAGTGTCATGATCATGCGTGCTGGATCGAGCAGCACTCGCATGCATTCCTCCTCGATTCGAACCAAGCTCGTCAAAAAATTGACCATTGCGTCCTCGCCGAAAAAGACTGTGTACGGCGCTCGCATACCCGGGATTGTGCTCACCAGCACTAGGCCGCCCGAGCACAGGACGTGGCGCTGATATGCCTGGGCGGGAGGTGCGTTCAAGTTGCGTACTCGATGGTCTACATCACCATCTATATCATCATCGTCGTTGTCGAGCTCGAGCAGCTCGCTATCCAGCAATGTCTCATTCGTTGCATTTGACACAGACACCGACTCTTCGTCATCGTCTTGGTCGTGTTGCACCTCATTTTGACTCGCGCTAGGGCCGAGTCCGTCAAAGTGCCAGCCTAGGAGGTTGTTGTTTTCGTTCATGTCGACACGTCGCGCCGCTGCCGCTGCCGCCGCGCCCGCCTCTGCTGCTGTTCGTAACGGTGTCAATGGCGCATTCGGGTCCGTAGTCAGGCTTTCAAAGTCCGCGTAAATCACAAACGGACACGTCTGCTGGTATCGCACGTTCTTGAACTTGAGCACCGAACCCTCTGGCGGCATCGTAAACACTTGGTTACACATTCCGCCGCAGCAAATTGACTTGTGCTTGTCCAGCACCTGTTGCGAACTGAAGTGGCCCAGGCAGCGCATGCAAAAGTACAGCTTGTGTTCGTGCTTTCGCATCGAGGAGAGCAGGCGCGACACGTCCTTGATCCAGGCGTAGTGGCCGCGCCAGTACAGCAAATTGATTGCATTGTCCGGATCGCGGGAGCTATGATACACCGGGTACATGCCCGCTCCCTTGTCGTCGTAAAACGACAGCACATTGATCGATAGTTGTAGGCGCTCTTCTATTCCCCTCAGGTCTTCGATCGCCACGGGGTAATTCAGCTGGTCGAGTTGCTCGCGCTCAAAGTACTTGTTGTACTGCTCCGGCTCGTTACGCCACTTTGGATAGGCTTGCTGCTCGTACTTGCACGCCAGGATCGAGTACCCGAAACATCGCTGGTCCGTGTTCTTTACATTGACGACTGCCTTTTTCAGCATGATTATTTTGGGCAGTTCCACGTACGATGCTCCGCGCAAAGCATTGTACACGCCAATGTGCAGGTCCGCGCTGTTGATGCTCTTGATGACACTTCCAGAGCCTTGCCTTATCCAGTCGATGTTGCGATTGTCGATGTACTGCAACATCTCGTCGACCTCTTTGCCAACATCGCTGCTTTGTAAAATTCGCTGCGTATGCGAGGTGAACCCCACCTCCTTCTCTTTAGTCTCGTCGCTCACGTTCATGTACGTGAGGCCCACCGAGAGAAAGGTCTTGAGAGTCTGATTTTTTGCTCTCGATTGTCGTGTGCGCAGAATCTGCTCGAGCACAACTTGGCGCAGCGATCGGAGGAAGACGACCATCGAGTTGCATGGCTTCGTAGGCTTCCAACTTATTTTCCTCATGATGTTTTTCTTGAACTTGGTGCTCGCTACCAGTTTGAACTTGATGGTGGCGGCGGTTTCTTGCGTTGCAAAGGGCGTTGATTGTTGCTGCTGCTCCCGGTTATCAAAGCGTACTCGCTTTGGACTTTGTCTTCCTGACTCGGGATCGGAATCGTGAGTCGGGCTGTAGTCCGGTCTCGTTTCCCGCCTCCATCTCCGGGTGTGCGGCCTCGCACAGGGTTTCGGCTTCGACTTGGCGACGGCAGCGAGCGCTTCATCGCTAGGCTCGTATATGTCGAATGTCTGGCCTGGCGCTGGTATATACGCCCAACGTCCCTTGGGTTCATTCTTCCGCTTATAAATGCTGCGTCTTGCATCGTGCGAAGTGTTTGAAGACATTGTGCATGCAAAGTCGAAACCGAATTGGCGAAAACGAACCCGTTTTATAGACATTTAGTGCGCAAAAGCGGCACGCGTCCGAACAATAGAACAATAGAGTGAATAGACCGAGCGTATGAATAGAGCGAGTGGATGAATAGAGCGTGTGGATGAATAGAGCGAGTGGATGAATAGGCCGAGTGTATGAATAGAG
>Ga0209850_1000080_pt1 | contig 10978 bp, 9 predicted proteins | sample GWRWT2_2Sept14_FD_187193 | JGI IMG/M metagenome (GOLD analysis project Ga0209850, IMG submission 187193) | Sand microcosm microbial communities from a hyporheic zone in Columbia River, Washington, USA - GW-RW T2_23-Sept-14 (SPAdes) (version 2) ...
CTTTCGCAGGAATTGGGTTTTTTAGTGCCCACCGTACACATCCGGGACAATCTGGATTTATTGCCGAATGCCTACCGCATCACCATGATGGGTGTCACCGTGGGTGAAGCCGAAATACATTCGGCCATGGAACTTGCCATTAACCCGGGGCAGGTTTTTGGCAAATTAAAAGGCATTGCCTGTAAAGACCCCTCCTTTGGACTGGATGCAGTGTGGATTGATACCAGTCAACGCGAGCAGGCGCAAACTTTAGGTTATACCGTGGTTGATGCCAGTACCGTTGTGGCTACGCATATCAATCAGATCATGAAAATGCATGCGCATGAAATTATCGGGCATCAGGAAGTACAGCAACTGCTCGATCAATTGGCCAAAACATCGCCCAAACTTGTGGAGTCACTGGTACCCAAACTGATTCCCCTGAGCAAACTGCTCAAAGTGCTGCAAGCCTTGCTTATTGAGAACATTCCTATCAGAGATATGCGAACCATTGCCGAATCTTTGGCGGAGGAGGCGACCCGGAGTCAAGAGATCGACGCTCTGGTGGCGGCGGTGCGTATCGCACTCCAACGATTAATTATCCAGAATATCAATGGCGTAGGTAACGAAGTGCCTGTTATCACTTTAAATCCAAACTTGGAACAGATGTTGCTCCAGTCTGTACAGATAGCCAAACAATCGGGTGGAACAGAAAGTGATGCTGTAATGGAGCCTGGCCTGGCGGAACAATTAAGACGCTCACTCAGTGACGCCGCACAACGTCAGGAACTTGAAGGGAAACCCGCAATTTTAATAGTGAGTGCCGGTGTCAGACCTATGTTGTCACGCTTTGTGCGCTATACAGTTCCATCAATGCATGTGCTTTCGTATTACGAAGTGCCAAGCGACAAACAGGTCACGATCGTCTCGACAATTGGCGAATAGAGTAAGCAGTAAAAGTTAAATTGAAAACATTAATTATCAGCGTAATAACATTGTTAGGGGTGGCACAATGATGCAAAAAACATTTTTTGCAGAAGATATGCGGCAGGCATTGCGATTGGTGCGTGATGATATGGGCGCTGAAGCCATTATATTGGCCAACAAAAAAGTTCCCGGGGGTGTTGAGGTTGCCGCAGCAATACCTGGTGAGTCGCAAACAACGCTACGGCCTATCAAAACAACAAACAAGGCATCTGTTAAAGCCGGTGCGGTGTTAAGCAATCCTGTTATTGCTGATTCAGGTTTTGTTCAAGCAAGAACGCAGGAAAGTGAATTTTCCGCTGTTCAGAATGCAGTTGATTCACGTGCACAGCGGCAAGTAAGAGAAATGCGTGTCATGGCCTCTGCAAATGGAGGCGATGCAAGTAATGTCGAAAACTCAGGTGATGAGTACGGACAACGAAGACAGTCAGCCTACGATTACTATAACAATGCACAACAGCCTGCACCGGCGAGCCTGACAAGAAGTGATACAAAAATGCCCACTGGTCAGCCGGCTGAGAAATTACACACGCCTATACCCGCTCCAATAAAAACAGAAGAAAAAGCCACCACGGAATATGTAAGTGACCTGTCATCACGTTATGAAAATGAACTTGTCCTGGTAAAAAAACAACTGAATGATCTAAAAGAGCAGCTGCAAAAATCAAAACAAGAACACAATCCTTTGCATCATAAAATGGTCACTGAGCTTCAGAGCAAGTTTCTGACATTGGGATTCAGTGCGACCAGTAGCGAAATGATTGCACATGAAGTTCAAGATACCAGCAGCAGTGCGGGCGCATGGCGCAATGCACTGTCGGTGCTGGAAAATAAAACGCTGTGTCAGCCCGATGAGTTAAGTAAGCAATTCGGTTGTTATACCTTTATAGGATCCCCCGGTGCCGGTAAAACGACACTGATAACAAAACTGGCCATTGAACATATTAAAAAATTCGGCAAAGACGATCTGATTTTGGTGTCACTGGACAATCAACGACTCGGCGCAAGTTATCAAATTACCCAGCTCGCACAGTTGTTACAAGTGCCCGTTTTTGTGGGCGATAAGGGCGAAAGAATTTTACATAAAATAGATGCCATTGCACGAAACAAAAAAATCCTGATCGATACGGCGGGTGTTACGTCATTAGATAACTATTGGCTGGTCCAGATGCATCTGATCAAACGCTTATCAGAGCTGAATAAAAACATCATCGTTATGCCGTGTACGCAACAGCTGTCAGTATTGGATCACATGATTAATGATTATTTGCTTCTTGATGTTGTAGGGACGGTACTGACAAAAGCCGATGAAGCCACCAGTATTGCAGAAGTTATTAGTGTCAGTATTGAAAACAAATTACCCATCCTGGCAATAAATAACAGTCAGAAATCCAGTGATCCTTTACTCAAGATTAAAGGCAGTGATCTCATCGAAATTATGATGAATAAATCAAGACGACGCAGTGCCGCTGATGATTTTATGTCGTTCCATGCCGCTAAAAATAATCGCAAACGGGCTTCCTGCGAACATTCATCCGCTGATACGAACAGTTCAAATTCGCTTGCGCAGGCGATGGCTGATTTATACATGGAGTAAGCATTAAAAAATTAATCAGGTGTTTTCTATAACTTTGTTCAAATCTAGGCAATTATTAAAAGTGGGTCTTAGTAACTTAATTACATCCGACCCGGCAATTTGGGATCGATAAAAAAAGAGTATCAAGTATGAGTTTTCACCCAGTACAAGTCATTGCAGTTACCGGTGGCAAAGGCGGCATAGGAAAGACCAGCACGTCAGTGAATCTTGCAATTTCACTGGCCCGAAAAGGACGGCGCGTTTTGTTATTGGATGCGGATCTTGGCCTGGCGAACGTTGATATCATGCTGGGTATTAAAGCCAAACGTAATATTTCTGATGTGTTAAACGGCCAGTGTGATTTGCGAGATATATTAGTCGATGGCCCCGCTGGAATTAAAATTATTCCGGCATCGTCAGGTGTAAAAGAAATGGCGATGCTGGGGGCGCGTCAACACGGTGGTTTAATCAATGCGTTCAGTCAGTTCAGTGATCAAATTGATGTACTGGTGATTGATACGGCCGCAGGCATTTCAGATACCGTCATCAGTTTTGTTCAGGCCGCACAAGAAGTTCTGGTTGTGGTGTGTGATGAACCCGCCTCAATTACCGACGCCTACGCATTAATAAAATTACTGGCGTCCGATTACGGCGTTCATCGTTACCATATTCTGGCCAATCAAGTAAAAACAGCTGTTGAAGGCAAACAACTTTTTTTAAAACTGGATGCCGTAACCGATCGTTTTCTTGATGTCACACTGAATTACCTGGGCTCCATTCCCTATGACGAACATGTCAAAAAAGCCGTTAAACGACAAAAAGCGGTAACCGATGCCTATCCACGCAGTCTGGCGAGTGTGGCGTATAAGCAACTTGCCGATAAAGTAGATGAGTGGCCACTGCAAACCGTGCCACGTGGTCATCTTGAATTTTTTGCCGATCAGCTTGCACTGGCAAATATACATTCCTGATACGGCTTGAATTTTAGCTATAGTAATTAATCTATGTATAGTCAGGATCAATCACGTTCACTGCATCAGTTGGTTGAAGAGTACGCACCGTTGGTGACACGTATTGTGCATCATATGATGGTGCGCTTACCTGCGAGCGTATGTGCAGATGATCTTTATCAGGCGGGTATAGAAGGTTTGCTTGATGCCGCGCAACGCTATGAAAGCGATAAAGGCGCCAGCTTTTCAACCTTTGCCAGCATACGAATTCGTGGCTCCATATTGGATGAGATGCGCCGTGGCGACTGGTGCCCACGCTCCGTGCATAAAAATACGCGTGATATCAGCCGTGCCATACGACGCGTTGAAGAGCGTACAGGGCGCGCTGCCAAAGACAAGGATATAGCGTCAGAGCTTGAGGTAACATTGGAACAGTACCGTTATATGCTTTCAGACATGCAAGGGAGTCAATTATTCAGCCTTGAAAATTATCTTGAACATCATGATGAGACGATCGATACAGACAGTGCGCATTTGGATCATGACAGAAACACCCCGTTGGATAAAATTGAACGACAATTTCTTTTGCAACGTTTAAAAGAGCTTATAACAACCTTGCCTGAAAAAGAAAAACTCGTCCTTTCCTTGTACTATGACGAAGAACTTAATCTGAAGGAAATTGGCGAAGTGTTGAACGTAAGCGAATCACGCATCAGCCAGATTCTAAGTCAGGCTGCGGCGAGAATCAGAGCAAAAATGCTTGATAGTTAGTTTTTTTATGCCATATAAATTCTGCATTTTAATTAATTGCCAAATGGACTGGCCAGCCAAGAATACAATACTAGACTTTAACAAATACCCCGTACCCATTTAACTTACAAGTACAGGTGGAGATTCGCTTGGACAAAAATATGAAAATTCTTATTGTTGATGATTTTTCAACAATGCGTCGGATAATTAAAAACCTATTACGTGATTTGGGTTTCACCAATACGATTGAAGCTGATGATGGGCAATCAGCATTGCCTCTTTTAAAGGCAGGCAGTATTGATTTTCTTATTACCGACTGGAACATGCCAGGCATGTCTGGCATAGATCTGCTTAAAACCGTGAGGGAAGATCCCAATATTAAACAAATACCAGTGTTAATGGTTACAGCTGAAGCAAAACGTGAGCAGATAATCGCTGCGGCGCAGGCAGGTGTAAATGGTTATGTGGTAAAACCATTCACGGCAACCGTATTAAAAGAGAAGATTGATAAAATTTTCGAACGTATTGAAGGGAGCTAAGGCATGTCAGAACCACTGAACACTCAGCTGAATCACATGGACTCCCCTGATCCTAATACTGAATTAATGTTTCATGCAAAATTACTCATGACAAAACTTGAGGCGGGTAGTCCGCATGAAGCATTTATGGCGTTAGATGAACTCAATAAAGCACGCGATAGAAGCTTGTATTATGAGTTGGGACGTTTAACTCGTCGCTTGCACGATGCTATCAGCAGTTTTCATATTGATATGAATATCAATACAGAAAATCAAAAGGAAATATCACGCATCGTTGACGCGTCAGATCGTTTGAATTACGTGATTAATCTGACTGAACAAGCAGCCAATAAAACCATGGACAAGGTTGAAGAAGCTGTGCCTACCGCAAACCTGATTCTGGAAACGGCAGAAAGTCTAAAGCCTGAATGGGATAAAGTATTAAAAGGTGAGATTGATCCAAAGAAATTTAGAGAATTACATCATCGTATGGGTCTGTTTATTGACGGTACAATTTTGGCGTCAAAAGGATTGAATAAAAGTCTGTCGGATATTTTGCTCGCACAGGACTACCAGGATCTCACGGGACAGGTTCTGAAGCGTGTAATCACCATGGTTCAGGAAATTGAACAAAGTTTGGTGGATATGGTGAGGATGGCTGCTTCAGTCGAGAAGCTCGCGGGAATTAAATCCAATGATAGACAGGTTGCGAGTTCAATTGTTGCTGAAGGGCCTGTAATAAACAAAGAAAAAAGAAATGATGTAGCGTCCGGGCAGGATGAAGTGGATGACCTGCTATCGAGTTTGGGATTTTAAGGAGCAATTTGGATGAGTTTCGATCCAGATGAAGAAATACTTAACGACTTCTTGATTGAAGCAGGTGAAATTCTTGAAAAGCTTTCTGAACAACTTGTTGATTTGGAGCAGCGTCCTGACGATATAGAATTATTAAACGCTATTTTCCGTGGCTTTCATACGGTTAAAGGTGGCGCAGGATTTTTGCAATTAGATGCTTTGGTCGAACTTTGTCATGTCGCTGAAAATGTTTTCGATTTATTGCGGAATCGAAAACTCAGTGTTAACTCTGATTTGATGGATGTAGTGTTGAGAGCATTGGATGCAATCAATGTGATGTTCTCAAATGTAAAAGCCAGAAACCCAATAGAATTGGCCCCCGAAAGTTTAAAATCAGCCTTGCATCGTTGGGTGCAGTCAGGTAATGGTGAGCTTGTAAACAATGCGTTTGATCACAGTCATACGACCGAGAATAAAACAAAAACACCGGATGAAATCAGTGATGATCAAGTAAGCGCACTTTTATTGGCGCTTAAATCTGAATCTGAAGAAGGTGCTGATACAGCTTATGAAGAAAATCCTAATGTAAATAATAATATCAGCCAAAGTACGAACCATAACGATGATGATCTGTTTGGTTTTTCGGATGATGAAGCTGACGCCACTAATGAAATCAATGAAGATGAATTCAAGAAAATTCTTTCTGTCACTACGGATGCGCAGAGTCCTGTTTCCGCACCTACAGAAAAACCGGAGAATAAAAGTAATACAACACATTCAGGTGATTTAATTACCGATGATGAGTTTGAACAACTTCTGGATACCTTGCATGGTAAAAAATCCAAAAGCAATAACGATGCAACTGATAAAAATGCGGCGCCAGCAAAAACGCTTAAGAGTGATTTAATTACGGATGATGAGTTTGACGCCCTGCTTGATGATTTATATGGTAAAGGCAAGAGTCCTGTTCCCGCAAAAACTCAAAGTAATTCCGCAAAAGAGGCGAGTGAGCCTGTCGCATCAAAGGTCATCGAGAATAAACAACCAAGCAAGCTTAAATCCGCAAATTCAACGAGTTCGCAAAGTAAAAAAATCACATCACTTGCTAATTCTGCTAATGATGAAGAATTACAACCAGCCTCTGTTGCTTTGAGTCAAAATTTATCGGAGCAATCACCGGCAACAAGTAATCCGCCCTTAAAAGAAGCACCTGCCGAAACCACGGTTCGTGTGGATACCAAGCGCCTTGACGATATTATGAATATGGTGGGTGAGTTGGTATTGGTGAGGAATCGCCTTATGCGACTTGGTTTGGCAAGCAGCAGTGAGGAGATGCAAAAGGCCGTTGCAAATCTGGATGTTGTTACGGCGGATATTCAAATGGCTGTAATGAAAACACGCATGCAGCCCATTAAAAAGGTTTTTGGTCGTTTCCCGCGTGTGGTGCGTGATATGGCGCGTAATTTAAAAAAGGAAATTAATCTTGAGCTTGAGGGCGAAGAAACCGATTTAGATAAAAATCTGGTTGAGGCACTTTCTGATCCACTTGTTCATTTGGTGAGAAATTCAGTTGATCACGGAATAGAAATGCCCTCTGTGCGTGAGGCAGCGGGCAAAGCACGTATTGGCAAGATTGTTCTATCTGCTCAGCAGGAAGGTGATCATATTATTTTATCGATCACTGACGATGGCGCAGGCATGGATCCTGATATTCTCAAGGCAAAAGCTGTTGAGAAAGGTTTGTTGGATGAAGATGCCGCGGCAAGACTGAGTGATAGCGAGGCCTACAATTTAATATTTTATCCTGGCTTTTCTACCAAAACTGAAATATCCGATGTTTCAGGCCGTGGTGTCGGCATGGATGTGGTTAAAACAAAAATTTCACAGCTGAATGGCACGGTATCAATTCAATCGGAAGTTGGCGTAGGGACTCGAATTGCAATTCAGGTTCCGCTGACATTGGCTATTATGCCTACCTTGATGGTTAAACTTGATCAACAATCCTTTGCCTTGCCACTGGTCAGTGTTAATGAAATTTTTCATTTTGATATTAAACGAACCAATGTGGTTGATGGCCAGGAAGTGGTCATTGTTAGAAATAAAGCCGTCCCCTTATTCTATTTAAAACGCTGGTTGGTGCCCTCTTATAAAGGAGCGCTTATTTCTGACTCCCCGCATGTGGTTATGGTGACTGTAGGCAGTATCAGGGTGGGTTTGGTTGTTGATCAATTAATTGGACAAGAAGAAGTGGTCATAAAACCATTGGGTAAAATGCTGCATGGCACACTGGGAATGGCCGGTGCTACCATTACCGGTGACGGATCAATTGCAATTATTCTTGATGTGCCTGGTTTGATGAAACGTTATGCATGAGATGCATTGATTATTTAAGTTCTCTTTTAGGTGCACTTTGTTAAAGAGCTTTTTCTGAGTTAAATTGTCAGTGTGACAGGCTGTTATCGCAGTGCTAAGGGAGTGGGAATGACAATCGGTGTGTTGGTTGTTGATGATTCAAATTTTTTCAGGCAGCAAATTAGCAAACTTATTAATAGTTTTGGTGATTTCAAAGTTGTTGGAATAGCGGTCAACGGTTCTGAAGCCATTGCAAAAACGGCCTTGTTAAGACCTGATGTCATTACCATGGATTATGAAATGCCCGGCATGGATGGTATTACATCTATCCGTCAAATCATGGAAAAAACCCCAACGCCGATACTGATGCTTTCATCGCTCAGCTACGATGGTGCGCGTATAACCCTTGATGCTCTGGATTCAGGTGCCACAGATTATTTGCTCAAGGATTTTGAATCATTTGCCAGAGCTACAACCAAAACACAGAACGAACTGTATAAAAAACTTAAAGCACTTTCAGAGTCGCCTTTATCGCGAGCCAGTAGAGCAGCCACACCAACACCCGCCACACTAAACCCGACACCAGCCAAGCCAATCGGCACCTCTAAACGTGAAAATGACAGCTCTTCCAAGCTTGCACAGACAACAGCTTCTTCAGCAGCATCAAAAACAGAACAAAAAAATAACGCCGCAGCAAACACGGCTGAGCAGAAAAACACGGGTTCAAAATTAAAATCACTGAGTCACTATGATGTGATGCTTATTGGCTGTTCGACAGGCGGTCCGGCTGTTCTTAATCGACTTTTATCACTGGTCTCGGCAAATTTTCCTTTGCCAATTGTTATAGCATTGCATATGCCCGAATATTTTACTGAAACATTTGCACAACGTTTAAATCAACTCTCAAAACTTAAAGTTAAGGAAGCTGAGACAGGTGACACATTAGTCAGAGGGCAGGTCTTGCTTGCGCCGGGCGGCAAACAATTAATTTTTGATCCAAAAACACGTAATTCGCTTGTTGTTGTGCCTAATTCAAAAAATCTGAATTATGCACCTTGTGTTGATGTCTTGTTTGCCTCTGCGGCTCGCGATCTGGATAAAAAAGTTCTTGCTTTAGTGCTAACAGGTATGGGTGCTGATGGCAGAGAAGGTGCAAAATTGATTAAAAAAAACGGCGGTACAATTTGGGTGCAAGACGAAAAGAGCTGTGTCGTGTTTGGCATGCCTGGTGCAATTGTTAAAGCAAATCTGGCGGACGCTGTGTTATCGATGGATGCCTTGACTGATCTATTTGTGACGGGTTGAGAACGATGGATATTTTAACCGTCATTGGTATTGTTCTTGGCATAAGCGCCATTTTTGTTGGGAATTATCTTGATGGCGGTCATATTGCTTCTTTGCTTAATTTTCCGGCCATTTTTATTGTTTTAATGGGTACGTTTGGCGCTGTATTTGTACAAACCTCCTTGGTTACGATGAAGCGCGCAATGAAATTACTTTCGTGGGTTTTGTTTCCCCCTGTCATACATCTGGATAAAGACATCGCCCGTATTATTTCATGGAGCATTACGGCGCGACAGGAAGGTTTGTTAGGACTGGAAGCGCTTATTGAAAAAGAGAAAAACAAATTTTCCCAGAAAGGTTTGCAGCTACTTGTCGACGGCAGTGAGCCTGAAACCATTCGTATCGTGCTTGAAAATGATATTCAAATTTTTGAGAGTCGAAGTAATGAAGCCGCTAAAGTATTTGAGAGCATGGGTGGTTATTCACCTACAATTGGTATTATAGGTGCGGTTATTGGTTTGATCCATGTAATGAATAATCTGGCCGATCCCTCCATGTTAGGTGCCGGAATTGCAACAGCCTTTGTGGCAACCATTTATGGTGTGGCCTTTGCCAACTTGTTATTTTTACCTTGTGCAGCAAAAATCAAGGCCGTGTCTCGTTCCATAGTTCAATACAATGAAATGATTCTTGAAGGCATCAGTGCAATAGCCGAGGGTGAAAATCCACGTTCGATCGATTTAAGACTTAAGTCGTATCTAAATTAGTGAAACGGAATTATGTCAACACCCAGATCACATCGTAGGAAAAAAGTGCATCACGAAGAAGAAAATCATGATCGCTGGATTATTTCCTATGCCGATTTTATTACGCTACTCTTTGCTTTTTTTGTAGTAATGTACTCAATATCCTCTGTAAATGAAGGTAAATACCGTGTTTTATCTGATGCACTCGTTACCTCCTTTAGTAAACCTGTCGTTGGAGTTTCATTGCTTGATGCGACTGGGCAGACATCGACAAATCCTATAGAGTTTAAAAATAACAATCCAGATAACATGGGTGAGTCGTCTAATACACGTAGTGATAGTGTCGAGAGTGAAAGTAGTATTGAGGAAAAAATTCAACTTAATGAGATTTCAGGAAAAATTGAGCGAAAGTTCTTTCAGGAAATAATAAATAAAAATATTTCGATAAAAAATAACGATGCATGGATAGAAGTAGAAATCAAAAGCAGTCTTTTATTTCCCAGCGGAGTGGCTGAATTAAATTTGAGTGCTCGTCCAGTGATAAAGTCCTTGGCTGAAATATTAAAAGGCTACGAAAATTCGGTTCAAATAGAAGGTTTCACCGATAACGTTCCCATCAATACGATGAATTTTTCCTCCAATTGGGCTTTGTCTTCAGCCCGTGCTGTTGCCGTTGTTCAGTTGCTTATTGAGGCGGGTGTGATGCCACATCGTCTTGCTGCTATTGGTTACGGTGAGTTTCAGCCGATTGCTGATAACAGTAATGAAGAAGGTAGAAAAATGAACAGACGCGTTACACTTATAATTTCTAAAGGTAAGCAGGTACGTCAGCAGATATCAAATAAAGAAGCGCTGGAATCGTATTTTTCAAAAGAGTCACCAACTGGCGCACATGAATAAATAGAGATTTATTCTGGATGTGCTAATGAAGCAGGTTTGATTTTCTGCTGTTTAAGGGTGTATGCACGCGAAACAATGTATACAAGGAAGTGCTATGAAAGTGTGGGCTATTTCTAATCAAAAGGGGGGTGTTGGAAAAACGAC
>Ga0209850_1000084_pt1 | contig 10764 bp, 10 predicted proteins | sample GWRWT2_2Sept14_FD_187193 | JGI IMG/M metagenome (GOLD analysis project Ga0209850, IMG submission 187193) | Sand microcosm microbial communities from a hyporheic zone in Columbia River, Washington, USA - GW-RW T2_23-Sept-14 (SPAdes) (version 2) ...
ATTGGTACGAAACGTGGAAAACATCAAGACATCGTTCAAAAAATTTGACAAAAACGACTTTTTTGTCAAATTAGCCGAAATCGACGTGTGCAAGTCGGATATCTCAGATTTGAAAGAGAAAACACAGAAAATTTCTGAAATCGACGCGTGCAAGTCGGATATCTCAGATTTGAAAGAGAAAACACAGAAAATTTCCGAAATCGACGTGTGCAAGTCGGATATTACCAATCTTAATGACTCTATCATTCAAAAAACTAAAAATTTAGGAAATTCAATCAAGAGACTTTCTGTCGATTTGACCAAAATTTCAGCGTACGAGTCCGATATTACAGCATTAAATCACTTTTTCGAGGAAATATCTACCAAAACGTCTTATTTGGATAAATTAGTCAAACAACTCGTCGATAAAGTTCAAGACATTGAAAAGGTAGAAGAAGACCTAAAATTTTTAACTAAAAATATCGAAGGGTTCGAAGAAACCATTGACAATATAAAAAATAAATTCTATTCTGAAATTAAAAAACTTGACACAGAACAACTTAGAAACAGAAGATTTGTGCAGTCACAAATTAATAACATAATTAAAAGTAGTATAGAGCAAATTAATAAAAAGTTAAAAACTATGGAAGAAATTAACCTTGTCGAGTTACAAAAATTCCACGGCTGTGTTAATGATGTTACTGAGTTTAAGAAAAAGATGGAGAGTGTGGGCATTTCAAACCTACAAAAGAAATACGAAGATCTGAAGAAAGTTGTGGATGAAACAGACTTTGTAGTCAAAGAGTTGGCTAAAAACGACATGGAAAGGATAAAAGAAACCAAAGAATGGGTACCCGCTCTCGTGGGATGTGTTAATGATGTCGTCGAGCTTAAGAAGAAGATGGAGATTGTGGATACCTCAGACCTAAAAAAGAAATATGATGATCTGAAGAAAGTTGTGGACGAAACAGACTTTGTAGTCAAAGAGTTGGCTAAAAACGATATGGAAAGGATAGAAGAAACCAAGGATTGGGTACCTATGCTCATCGGTTGTGTTAATGATGTCGATGAGATTAAGAAGATGATGGAGATTGTGGATATCTCAGACCTAAAAAAGAAATATGATGATCTGAAGAAAGTTGTGGACGAAACAGACTTTATAGTCAAAGAGTTGGCTAAAAACGATATGGAAAGGATAGAAGAAACCAAGGATTGGGTACCGATGCTCATCGGTTGTGTTAATGATGTCGTTGAGATTAAGAGGAAGATGGATGTTGACCTGGAGATTTTTCGGGTTAAAAATTCAGATAAAAAAGTGGTTGGACCCAATCATTCTTCGAATAATTTTTCTTTAAATTCTAAAGATCATTTTGATTATGAAATTAAAAAAACAATGTTTTTTTTTCCTGGTTTAATTTTACCACAAGACTCGTATATTTCATCGCTTTATTTGGTCGTCAGTATCAAAAGTAATTCAAAGCATAATAGGCGCTTTGAACTTTTAATTTTTGAAAAAAAGGGTATGAAACAGTTGTATTCTTTTGACAAAGAAGCAAGTGAGGAAATTATAATGGAAGATTTCAATACACCATTAAAAGTTGATGCAAAAACTAAAATTTTATTAACATGTGATAAAAAAATTGAAGGTATGGCAACCTTAACTTTGAACTATTAATTTTTAAAGTCTTTTGAGACTTTAAAAATTCATTACTTTACATTTATGGTTTTATAAATCATTATAATGAAAAAAATAACAAATGCTGGCAGAATCAAGTACAACAGTATGTCTTCAAAAGAATAATAACTCAATAGTGATAATGGACCATTTCCAGTTCCTGGTTTAGGGGTAGGATTTACGGTAGGTTTATAACCCTTTTCGGCTGTTTTGTAATAGTCTTCGTTTTGTAATAGTTGTGGTGGTTTCATACTCAAACTTTTAAATTTTTTTCTTTCCGGTGGTTTACTAACCGTAAAAGTTATTATACCTCCGCATTGGTGTCTTTGACCTTTATTATCCACAATAGTGACAATTTTCCCAAACTGCGCAACTTTATTATAAGGGTACATTGCCATCTTAAAGTAACCACTGTCTCCACCCCATTTAGGTCCCCACGAATTTCTACAATACCAGTATGGTACATCCCCACGTTTATTGTTATCGTAAAGGATGTTTTTAGCCATACCCCAACCAATAATAGCAACAGCGTGCGAACCTCGATATGCCGATCCACTACTATTACTATCACTGAATGTTAATGGTGCTCCGGGAACATAATTTGCTCTATCCAAATACACTCCACCATTGATTTTTGTAAAGTATCCAGAACCAAAATTTTGCATAACAAAATATCCTGTTAGCACTGGACCATTAAGTAGTATATGTTTTTTAATTGCAGTGTGTAAATTTTCTTCTGTAGTTGCTCCTTGCCCTATAGCCAAAGTTTTAATATCTCTGTTTATTAGGTAATTATAATGATCAACATCTCCATAATAACAACCACATTCTTGTGGTATTAACGATGATAAATTTTGTGCTTCAAAGTGTCTTGTGGCTGCACCGTTACACTTTTCGTTTTTGGCGCAAAAAGAATAGTCTAAACAATGCTTAGATGGTATTCCCGAACCACGAGCAATATCTTGTAACAACAATGCTGGATTACCACCATCGCAACGACCCTGTGGATAACAAGTCAGAGCCCATGTAGTGGATATTTCAGGGCGCCAATCGACCAAACCGGCAACAACAAACACATCACCTATAACACTCGCAGTTGATATAGCCCAACAAGAACCACATAGATATTGGTTGTCTGGAGGCATAATATATTTTTTTTTAGTTATGGTCGCTTTGTCGTCTATTGGATACACATACCTCCAATCGTACACTTCCGGAATTTCTCTAGTCTTTTCCACGGTGCTAGTTTGATAGGTCAAATGAAGGTCCAAATGATCTTGATTAGAGTACGACTGAGAGTATTTCAGAAAATTTATATGTGTATTGAGCGGCGGCAGTACAAAATCTGGAGATTTTTGTTTTAAGAAAGCCTCATGTTCTTCGTGGTGTATACCATCTATTATGTGAACAGGTCTTTTTTTAGCCAAATGATGGTGTAATGGATCATTTATTCTGATTTCATTCATTTATTAGTTGGAGAATACATGGAAGAAATTTGAGAAGTCTGTCGTTCTTTCACCCCCGAAGGTACTTCAATTCTTAATTTTAAAAAAATGATTTTTTTAGGTTAAATAAAGGACTAATAAAGATATGAGTACTAAAGTTAATATGGATGTTATTGAACCATTAAATGTTACAGACCAACAAATGGACTACAACGAACCTAAAAAACAACCCCTTTTTAAAACTTTAAATTTTTGGATAGAAACAACCATCTTCATACTATCTGTTGTGGGTGCATTTTGCATCTCTTATGCCATCTCTCAAGGATGGCTTTTATGGTTTGTTTCAAACATTATTTGTATTTTCTATTTTGGAAAGCAAAAACAGTATCCTTTAGCCATCCAACAGGTAGTTTTCTTAACAACAACAATTATAGGTATAGTTAACAATTTTAAAGATATATTTGGGTTGGGATAAGTCAAAATCCAAGGAAAATATTTTTAATGGTTCTTAGAACCATTAAAAATAAATTTAAGTCAAAATTTACAGAAAAATGATTACGTCAACCTTAATTCAAAAAAATAGAGATATGGAAAACTATTATAGTGATACCAGGGTACTATTAGCTCTAGAAAAGAGCGAGGGAGAGTTAATGGATATTTTAACTTTTATAAAAGAGATTAATTTTGAGATTGCAATCGATTTAACATTTGATGTGTTATGGGCCAATATAACTAAAAACCGATATATATATATATATATATCATTATTGGAATGGTTAGGTTATTCGGGGCCTAAAGAACTACATAAACAAGCCTTTATTAATCTATTAAATAGAAATAATATTGAATATGAATATATAGCTTATCAACATCCATTAATTCGAGAATTTCCTGAAATACTAGACGAAATAGGTCAAATGAGACCTGTGGACAAACCGCGAAAAAAATGGCTTATAATGGATACCAAAAACTTTAAAAAGGCTGTTATGAGGTTAAACACTCCACGGAGAGAATCAATTCAAGATTATTACCTTCTGCTCGAAGAACTTGTTCAACTCTATGGTGCATACACTCATAAATTTAAAGAGACCCAATTTAAGGCTCAACTTGAAGCTAAAAATAAAGAGTTGAAGGATAGAGACAACCACGTCCTGCTACTGAAAGATTTATTGATAGATGACACTAAACGAGAGAGACTTCAAGTAGTATACATCTCTACATCACAGAACTATGCTAGACAAAATCGTTCTAAACCCGGAGGAGTAGAGAAAGAAGCTCTACTTAGGAGTCGTCTTTCGACTTACAACAGTCGGTCAGCTAAGGGAGACGAGTGGTATTTCTACGAGTGGTACTTTGTGGCCGATTACCGGCAAGTAGAGAGTCGGTTGAAGGACGTCTTGGGTAGGTTCAGAGACAAGAAGAACAAGGAGATGTATGTCCTAAACCTCTCTCATATGACTTACATCGTTCAATATATCTGCGAACATTACAACGACGAAGTGGATGAAGTCAACGCTAAACTAGCCGAATTTATATCTGGGTTCGACTCTCACAATCTAAGACCTTTTGTCCCAGAACCAAAACCTCTCCCTCCAACAATACAAGAAGCCAAACTTTCGACTACGGAAGAGGATGGTACGACTACGTTAACGACCATCCAAGCCAACTCTCAAGACGACTTTAAAGCAAAACTAGAAGAATACATCCTAAAGCTGGATTCGGCCACAACTTGTATATCCAAAAAGAAGGTCTTTGACGACCTCAACGTTAAGAAAGGTCGAACCGATAAGCTTCCGTTACTTCAATTTATTTTAGGTAAACTTAGACCTAACGTTAAACTCTTGCAAAAATCTTAAAAAAATTCTTTTTTAATGCTTATTTGAAGCATTAAAAATTCATTATTTAAAAAGTAATTTATCTACGGTCGTTTCAACGCAAAAAAGTCTATGGAAAATTATTCCTAAAATTAAAGATATTAAAACACCATTAAGTTTGGAAATTTTAAATATTGAAGCTAGTAATAACCCCAGTAAGATTGCAGGGACCAAGTCAACCAAACTTATATCAAATGCTCGATATGACTTTCTTAAACCTTCGTTTGGTTTACCCAAAATATCTTTGTTTTGGCACAAATTAACCATTTATTTTATATGTTTTTATGACGATGAAACACTTTGTTGTGGAGAACTCGTAGGTTTTTTCGAAACAAAGGACGCAACCGACCCTAAAACACCCACAACTAGTAAGGCCCCACCAAGGTATAGCAACCACTGTCTGTATTTGATGGTCGTAAACCCAGATACATTAATATTGGCTGGAGTGTCTGGAATAAGACCAGGTCCTTTTAATGGTGGGGTGTAAAGCTTCCACCCATCTGGATTTTTCACATAAACGTGAAAATACACAGGGTCGGCTTGAGAGTAGTAAACATATATACTACCAGCAATACCTTGAGTTGTTGGACTAGGTTGAGTTGTACCCCAATTGATTGTATTTGCGGTCGTAAAATTGGAATGGGCAAAAGAACCTTGCTTCATCCACATTCGAAGTGATTGATCGAAAAAATAATAATCTGTGGTCGCCACATCCAGGTACACATCACCTTCCGATTTTGTTGGCGGACCGGTACCTTTAATAAAGATTGGGGTTCGAAATAGTTTTGAGTGATCCGGTGAGCTTGTAATGGCTTTTTCACACCCTCTACTTATGCTACTATAGAAAGTTGTTTGAGGTGGACTAAAGGAAGTATGATTACCTAGTTGGTCGATGGTGTTTCCTTGCCAGTCAAAAGCCACACAGTTTCTATTGTTGGCGCATGCTTGGGCGGCAGCGCTACTAGTATTGAAAGAGTTAACTGTTCCAGTTAACGGTACGGCATTGCAATCTGGTAGATTTCTAATTAAGGTTGAAAAGGCGTGAGAATAGACGGTTTCTTCGATCCATGTATAGTAAGCTACTAAACATCCAGAGCCGGCGAGTATACTCAGAGGAAATAAATATCGTCCTACGACTGCCACTCCTCCAATTACAGAAACAAAAGGTATACCCAACACGAGAGCAACAATTATAATAATTTGCCATAAATCTAGTCCTTCGGCTTTTGCAGTCGCACTTTGGTCTATTTTTTCCTGTAATTTCTGATAAACAGTGTTTTTGGAAACGGCATTTTGTACGCAAGACCCAAAGATGTCTGCAAATTCTTGCATTAAATTATTGGTAATATAAACGTTACCTTTGACCCTAGACACGCTAATGACTTGGTTTTCGGATATACTTGAAGCACAAGACTGGCTAATGGTATTCATAAGCTCGGCGCTAGCTTTTAAAAATAAATTAATTTCATTTTGGGCGTTGGGAAATTGAAAGATGTTTAAACCACTAACTATACTCTTACAAGCCTGAGCAATCTCCATGGTTAAATTTTGCTGTACATCCTCTTGTACAAGTGTATTCATTAAAGATTTCATGTTTATATTGGCTTTCTGAGTGAAAGTATTGCCAGAAATTACAACATCTCCATCCACGTCCGTTACACTAATGATTTGTGTTTGGTCGGTTGTGAGCTTAGTCGTTGATACTATATCATTTGAAACTTTGGCTATAGCTTCCGTAGCAGCCTTTGTTATATTTTTTGAAACAGCAGATCCCATTGTTTATTATAACCAATTTTTCATATAGCCTTTTATATATGTTAATAGGAGGTTAAAAACCTCCTTTTATCCTTTTAATTTTTCGATTTTTTTATGCTTTTCCTCAGGTATACTATATCCACTCCATCAACGAATATTTAATATTTTTTTAGTGATTCGACTGTACAAGAGAAACAATGACAAAAACTGTTCTATACTCACTCCTCTTTTAACCCTCAAAACTAGATATAATAAAATGAGGTATGAAATTTTACTAGTTGTGCAGGTACTATTAGTCAATAGTCTGACTACGGCACGGTATAATGGAAAAACATGCGATTCTGACTCTGGTTGTCTACCGTGGATGTCGTGTATAGACAATACATGCCAATGGTGTGGTAAACCTGGAACATTATGCGGGGAAATATATTCTCCTTGCTGTAAAGGTTTCGTATGCCAAAAAATGCACGATAACGCATACAAGAATGCAAGCATATGTCTACCAGAGAGTTGCCGTGTTGAATCAGATTGTCCACGGGGATTTGGGTGTAGTCTCCGACTTGGAAAGTGCGAAATATGCAAAAAAGACGGTGAAATCTGTTCTTTACCGTTCGACGACGAAGAATGTTGCAGTGGTTTCTGCTATTTACCGCGAAACACTGTTAATGGTCGTGGGATATGTAAGAATTTATTTACAACTACAACCACTACAACCACGTTACCACCACCAGTCTACAAAAAAGGTCAGTACTGCTACCAACACCACCATTGTGGTTATCGAGAACAATGCAATAGCAACTATCAATGTGCTGGTTGCCAGTTCTCTTCAACTATTTGTGTACAAGATCAAGACTGTTGTTCTGGACAATGTAGATTTCATCCAGTATTTAAAACAATGACTTGTATGTAGGTTTTTAATGCTTCTTAAAAGCATTAAAAAACAATTTTACGATAAGCATATTCTATACAATAATAACCACAATTTTTATCGGTTAAAACAGTTTCGGTATTTAAAGTGTTTTGGTACTTTAAAAAGTAAATTTTTTTCTTTTCCATCAACTTGTACAAAAATGGTTCCAATAAATCATTAATTTGTTTAAAATTAATATAATCGTTGAATGGTTCAAACCTCTCTATAATTTTTGTTTTATTATCCAGAAGAACGATATTTAAATGACGTAGCTTTTCACCATAAATTTTAATTGGAAATACAATAAACCTCTTTTCTTTGTGGTTTAAATCAACCAACGCATTTGAAATATTTATACTAGGGTTATATCCAATCTTAATAGATATACTCGGTCCTACCGTGTAATGACTGGCCTTTTTTTTCAGTCTTAATTTTAAAAATTCCAAGAAGACTTTAAACCTCATTTATTACAGAGATCTTTTTTGCCGAATTTAAAATGAGCTTTTAACAAACTCCAATCAACCACTTGGTCTTCGTACAATTTTAAAAGGTCAAAAAGAATCGTATCTCTCAGTCTTGGATTGTTAGGGTACACGTTAGCCATAAAACATATTAAATCTTCCAAATCTATGTCTTTATAAAAAAATTCTAAAAGCTCCTTTAACTCCACTAATTTATCACAGGAAAAGTATTCGTTGTAAATGTTCTCAATCACCATTAATTTTTTATTTTTTACGAGTATGGACTTTGGAATGTTGTAGCTTTGATCCAACCTTATACTTTTAATAAAATTAAAAGTATTTTTAAGGTCTAAAAATCTTGTAATATAAAATATTTCATCTAAGCTTAAGTTATCCATTATTTAATTAAGATTTTTTATAAAAAGAAATTCAATTTTTAAATTTTTTCAAAAAGTTTTCTAAAAATATGGCTCAGTCGTACCTTTAAAATGAAAAAGTGGGTTAATCCACTTTTTCATTTTAATGATTTATTTCACCATTAAAATGAAAAACGAATATTTTCCCTAGTACTACCCTTGGAAAAAAATCCACTTTTTCATGAAAAAGTGGATTTTTGAAACTAGTTTTATAAAGCGTAAAGAGAGATATTTTTATTGCTACATTCATCCATTAAATTTTCGTTTAATAAATGTTTCAGAACAAAAACCGTCTTTAAATATTTAAGGTCAATATTATCATTAATTAATATTTCAGAAGAGTAATGGTTAAAATGATAACCTTTTAACAAGTCGAAATTTTTAAGGTTAGTTATACTCATACCCTCCTCTCCCGAAAACTGAGATTCTGCGACTATTCCATCCTCGGCTATACAGAACCCAAAATTTTCCTCTGTGTTTATGACAAAGTTAGTTTTATCCATTAAAATATCTTTAGAAAATACCAGTACACATTCTCCCCCATAGTTTAGTTTTATAGGTGTATCAACCGTGAGCAGTCTAAAGTATACACCGTCTACTTCATCGTACTTTTGACTAAAATCACGATCTACAAGAGAAACTTTGGGGTCGTCTGCCAACCGACGATTTTTACTCCCCTGGAAGGTGCTTAGACCCAATTCTTTTATTTTAGAACTTTTAAGGAGTTGATTAGCCTTTAAAATATTTTTAAGAGCGGTAATGCTTGTTTCATGTATTATTAGATACATCTTTATTAGTTGTTTAAAATTAGCAGTTGTTATTTATAAGTTTTTAATGCTTTTTGTAAGCATTAAAAACAAAACGTTTTTATTCAATTTCGAGTGTAAAATTAGGTTCGGTTAAAGCTTTAAAAGTGTTGTTAACATCAACAGATTTAATGGAGTTTGTAAAGATAAACATTGCAAGTTTATCTATTAACGTTTCGTTTGGTACATCGCACCATACATTTTTAATAGATGTGGTGTAGCCGGGTGTAACCTCAAACAACGATCGTACTCGAATGTGGTTCAAAACACTTGTATCGAGAGGTACATTATCAATGGTGTAATGCTCTAATATAAACTTGTAAGATTTTTCAATTCCAATCCGAAAAATGTTCTTGTTGTAGTCGGTTCCACACATGATGCAAAAGTCCCTAAAAGATTTAGATGTCAGATTTAAGGTGTCCAAAAGCCTTTCCTTCGATACTTGAACAAATGTTAGATCATTTGTATTAAAAGTTGTTATAACCTTTAAATTTAAAGTGGTAGGATGATGGTATGCGAGCACATCCGTATCTTCTGATATTATGTAGTCGATGTAACCATTATAAAAGAGGTGTACACATTCTGTTTCCGCCTCACCTTTGCTTTGAATAAAATTAATTTTTAAGAGTTCAAGGAGCTCTTTAACCAAATTCGTATCTTCTTCAGTAATTGAAAATTCATACTTTCTTCTACGGTTGATTTCGTCCTTAATCTCTTCGACGTTAATTATGGTAGCTTTTGAACTTAAGAGACTCTTTTGTTTCTTTTCTTTTAACTTGGTCATCGTCTCAAATAAAATAGGGTTGGTTTCTCCTTTTTGGACAAATGCGTCTAAACTTTCTTGTAAGAGGTTCGTTTTGTCCACAATTTTTTGTTTCTGTTCGCGTCTCAAGATTTGTGTTGGTGCTTTTTCTGGTGGAGCTTTACCTTCGAAAACGAAAATCGGATGGATATCCCATTTTCTTAAAAAGGTAATAAAGGTTATAAAGCACCCTAACCACTCCTTCGACTCTGGATACATGCTTTTAAATTTGTACATGAACATAGGTGTATCTACACCTATTTTAACATATCTCAAAGAAGATATATTTAAGGTTTCATAAACCTCGTGTTTTTTTAAAAATTGGCTCATATTTTTAATTCCCATTATTCTTTATTTTACCTTTAATTTACCTTTAATTTAACCAAAAAATTTCATTTTTATTTTTTAATGCTTTTTTAAAAGCATTAAAAAATTATATATTTCTTTTGACCTTCAATAGCTTCAATTAATTTTTCCTCATCGATAGAGCTGTTTTCCAAGTCTAAATTACAATTGTACGGTCAGCTTTTCATAATATTAAAATAATTTTCTAGATCTTTCCGAACGACTCCAAATTCTATACTCTTTTCCACCTTCGATACACAACTTTGTTGCGTTAAAGTACCCGGTAGCCTTGTCTA
>Ga0209850_1000085_pt1 | contig 10574 bp, 6 predicted proteins | sample GWRWT2_2Sept14_FD_187193 | JGI IMG/M metagenome (GOLD analysis project Ga0209850, IMG submission 187193) | Sand microcosm microbial communities from a hyporheic zone in Columbia River, Washington, USA - GW-RW T2_23-Sept-14 (SPAdes) (version 2) ...
AACTAAATAGTCGTATTGCAGGCCGTACACCCAAGGAGCGTAATGAGGTTTACTATGAACAGAACAAGGGCATCCTCCTAGAAAACAGAAAAGAATATTATGAACAGAATAGAGCTAAGGTGATAAACTCGAAATATGAAAATAACCATCAAATATGAAAAAACCTCCATTTTTGGCATGCAAGCTTCTTATGGTATGTAAGCACGATATTGACGGTCGCTGACGCCTGGTCTTTATCGGTTCGTTAATTATTAACCGTTAAACTTCAAAGCACTCTTTTCCGTCAAAAAAGGGCTTCGATTGGCTGCGCCAGCTGACTTTCTTCATTACCAAAGTGTCATAAGCTCGGATAAGCTAAATAGAAGCCAATATGAACATTACACAAAAAACTGTAAGTGGTTGATCCAAGAGAAATAATTTTATGTTTTTCGGGTGTGCAATGAGCCCCTTGTACAAGACAGTAGAATAATAAAATATGGACTGAATCATTTTCTATTCAATAAAGAAAGTTTGAAGTTCATATATGGAATATTGAGCCAAATATTGACGGTTAAGTGTTTTTCTAATAATGTGAATAAAAACCTATATATTGTTCATCCACGCTAGACTGGGTCAGATACGTGCGTGAAAATGTATACCCAAAAACGCTATCTAGCTGCGCCGTCTTAAAATCGCTGAATAAACATACCATTAAAGATCAAAGTTCATATATAACGGAAAATAACGAAAAATGGTTTTTTAAGGCTTATAAGGGTATTTTATTCTGAAGCATATTACGGCAAGCATGGATATCAAATTCCCATGTCTGTAGCTCCAGTAGTTATTGAAATATTGACGCAAATGTAAAAAGTTGTTTTTATTCGTTACAAGCCACGTGGTGTGGTTTTTTTGGGGGGGCCCTTTTTGGGAAAACCGTTACACGTGTTTATACAATAAATAGTTATTCATTTTACACATACGGGGTATCATTTTGTCGGAAATTTTATGTAGAATGCACTGGTGACGGAATATTTTGGTTTTGAGCTAGTCTTTGACGAAATTTTGACGAAAAACCGACTTTTTGGTGTCAAAGGACAGCTGTTCTACCTTTTATTGAGTATATAAAAGACTGATTCCGTTATGAATACCCTTATTTTATGTTATATTGACGTATAAAAGCCTCATTTTGGTATTTTACTGCCTGTAACATGCTGAATGTGACCCTGCCTGTTATTTAAACATATAAAAAAGTGCGTATTTTCATCAAAAATGGTCACAAACGTGCGTTTGGCATATCAACATGTAGGAAATCGCACGCAGAATCATATCATGACGGAAACAAGTCCAAAAGTGCGTTTATTTGACGGTTTTTAATTCAAAATGTGTTTTTTATACCAATTAGGGTCATTTCATCATACAAAAGTGATATATTGGGTACATTCTTGATATCAAATTGTAAAGAAAAGATGCCTCAATCATTTTATGACGGAATATGTTGTTCTTTAGACAATAGTTGACGGAATTTTGACGGAAAACCGACATTTTGGTGTCAAGGGGCAGCTGTTCGACCTTATATTGACTAAATAAAGGTCCAATTCCGTCACTATTAGGCTTATTTGAGGTATACTTGACGTATTTAAGCTTCATTTTTGTATTTCACTGCCTGTAACATGCTGATTTTGATCATCCCTGATATTTAAACACATGAAAATGTACGTATTTTCTTTTCCATTGCACACAAACGTGCGTATTGCATATGAACATGTAGCAAATTGCACGGAGAATCATATCCTGACGGAAAAAGGTTAAAATTCACCTGTTTTTGACGGTTTTGAATTAAAAATGTGTTTTTTTACAACATTTAGGGTCATTTCATAATCAAAAAGTGATATATTAGGTACTGTTTTGGTATCAAAATGTGAAGTAAGAATGCGTCAATCATTTTATGACGGAATATGCTGCTTTCAAGCTAATATGTGACGAAAGTTTGACGGAAAACCCACTTTTTGGTGTCAAAGGGTGCTGTTCGACCTTATATTGACTAAATAAACGACCAATTCCGTCATGAATACCCTTATTTTATGTATATTTGGCGTATTTGAGCCTGATTTAGGTGTTTCACTGCTTGAAACATGCTAAATGTGAGCATCCCTGCTATTTAAACAATAGAAAATGTTCGTATTTTGTTAATCATTGGATACAAACGTGCGTATTGCATATCAAAATGTAGGAAATTGCACGGAGATTCACATCATGACGGAAAGTGGTTTAAATGTGTGTTAATTTGACGCTTTGTCATTCAAAATAGGTCATATTCATAACATTTAGGCCCATTTCGTCATCAAAAAGTGAAACAAGGTTGGAAAAGGCACTTTATTCGCTCAGAGCATCCTGAATAGTGTTTTGGAGCCTCAAAAAAGGTCCAACTCTCAGCCTCTTGTGTGTCCAGTGCTCCTGAAGACTGCTCAGTGCTTGTTGAAGCAACTTTCTGGCCTCCAATGCATCTGTTGTCGCATACGCAGCGTCCATTAAGCCCTCAATCTCATATATGGCTTCTTGGGATGTTGTTGATGCCTGACTCACGGGTGTGCTCACATTGACATGTCTGGATTGCTGCGAACTCGGAAGTGTCTGTGGTGCATCTTGGCTGGGGCGTCGTTGCGAGGGTGCTGTGAGGCTTTGACCTTGTTCTCCCTGCATATTGGCTTCTGATGAGGGGACAGAGGATGCTGATGTCACTTTGCGTTGCTGAGAGGCTATTGGAGGGCTGCTGCAACTAAATTGGGACACTGAAGGCACCGTTGGCGATGGAGAAGCTGTTGGCAGTGCAATGGGCGGCCCTGACACACGCTGTGGGCTAAAAATGGCGCTTTCCAGGCCGCTCGAAGCAATTGTAGCCATGCCTGACGGAGGGGCAACCCAAGGTGACCACGGGAGTTGGAATGGGACTTGGGGCAGCGCCTGCAGAGCCTGAAATGCATGTCAGTTCATCTGTGTTCAATGTGTGTGCTAATAAAGTGATAATTACCTGATTTTGACTCACTTTCAGCTTCAGCAACTCAATTTCCGTGTTTACCCTTGAACTGAAGGCTTGAAAGTCGCTCTGGAAGGTGAGAAGGGCTGATTCGAGGTTGTTGATGCCCTTTTGGACCCCACTAAGCATGTGTGCGTGCTTAGTATCCTGAATCCCAAGCTGCTCGACGGACTCCTGCAAATCTTCAAGCTTAGACATAACACTGTGTAAGTCCTTGTTGAATGGCGTGTCTGGGAAGCGTCAGACAGTTCAAACACGTGAAAAAGCAATTAAAAGGCATACCTTGTTGCGTGGAAGACGTTGGGACATGCAAAGGGACGCTTGGAACCTCCCTTGTGAGATCTTCCGACGGTTTTACACGTCTTTGGGGGGTGACAGGAGGTTTTGGGGCCATTTTCTTGATTTGGCGAGGCTTCTTGACGGACTGTGGAACGGTATCCACGTTTGTTGACTGGGTTGAGGACTTGGGAGTGCCCTGAGAGCCCGCTGCAGCAATGATTTCAACATCTGAAGGCCTGTTCCTCTTTTTAAAGGCTGGTTGTGTTGTCCTCTCACTTGACTCTGTACCCCCACGTTGAGCAGTGTGCTTGTCCGAGGCCAGAAACTTCCACACAGCTGCGTTAAGCCTGATGAGGACGCAAGGGTCGTTGCAGGATCCACTCTGGACAGCTGACACCATGCTAACGTTGACACAGGTGGCGGGGGGCATGTTTGAAGGTTTTCCGGTCATAACAAGGGATTCTAGGGTCACAATATAAGATTTTGGATCGTATTACACTCATTTCACACACATAAGCACATTAACACACGAGAATAGCTTATATTGTGATTTGATGACTTTGTTTGTAATAAAAACATTTTACAAACACATGAATAAAGGTCATATGACATAATTAAAGGCTACATGAGGATGTAGGGGATGCATACCTTGCATTGTAATCACCAATGGTATGTTGTTGCTTTTTACAAGCACCCCGCCGCACAAAAAGAGTATGTCAGGCCAGTCATACAGTCGCATCCACTGTCCGACCTTGATCACGAGGTTCTTGGACGGAATACTCATTGCAGGATGCCAGTACAGGCTCTCCGTCAACCGAACTTCAGGGGCATACTTGAAACTACCTCGACCTTGTTGGATGCTGTTCATGTTACCTCTTGTACTTGACCAAAACTCTGTTTCTTCCATTACGTTTACCTGCCAAACGTTGAAATCACCCTGCAATGCGTCAGTGAGGTGAAACAGAGGTCAAATAGTTGATGGAAAGGTTACCTGAAAGTCTGATGGATGGGGAATGGCCATCCTATTGAAGTCGTCGTTGACATCACTCACATCCTCAGAGACAGGGGGCAGCGGGTCAGGAAACTCGTCAGACGTGTCCACCCAGGAGTGGCTCTGGCCTGGTCTGAGGTCCACAGATGACATAAGAGTGGGTTGATCCAGAGCAGTTGACACAACGCGTTGAACTTGCTCAGCTGCTGAGTGCTTACGCCTGTTGGCTTCCTTGGCGGTTGGGTCACCTCCTACACGCTTTCTGGCACCACTCAGGCTCATCAAAGCCTTTTCAGGCTGGAATCCACCCCTTGGCACGTCAACCGGAGTCTGAGAGACTCGAATGTCGCTTGTTGCACCCTGGCTTAGCTCGTTTACGTCATTGTTGGACGTATTTGGGTTCCCATCTGTCAAAATATTGTTAGAAATACACTATAAAGCGTCAAATGAGCCTTGAAACACAAAGATATACCTTCAGGGGTGCTTTCCTCGGCAGGAGGTTTCTCATGGCGCTGCTGTTCCTCCATGAGATGACTGGGGCTTTGTGTGGTTTCCTGCGGCCCAAAACCATGTAGCAAACATGTCAGTAAAACAAAATATAGCCCAATCATGGCTTCAGAAGGCCTTAGAAAGCAGAGGAGAGCTCACCCAGGGTACCTCGCGTTCTTCGGACATGGCGGGATTTCAGTTTTTGTGAAACGGTTGTAACGAGAAACGGTTATCATGTCAAGTTTGCCTCAGCCAACTTTGGAGCCCTTGAACGAGACGTTGGGACAATTTCTTGTCACACGTCACATGAGTTCATGCTCAGATGAGTGTGAAGAGCCTCGATTTGACCCAAATTTTGAAGATCAGAGTGGATCCAGCACTACAGCCTCTACCCTCATGTCAGATGATGAAGTGGCATCAGACGAGCTACAACAGTTGGCTGAAGAAGGTTTGGAGGTGCCGGATAGAATCACTATCAAACAAAAGCGAGACGTAGGCACGAAAAGCGTGAGATTGGGCAAACTACTATCCAACAACGCTATTCTTGAGGTGTGTGACTACGAATGTGCCTGCACAAAGCGTAGAACAAGCTCAGGTGAGCGTAAACGGCCTTGTATTGAACAGTTTGGGCCAACATCCGACGTAAAAGGCCTGGTGTACACGCTTCGGAGCACGTTTTTGAGTCTCAACGAGGCCCAGTCTCGTCAAGACATACTTCAACAGCTTGTTCAAGCTTCATTTCGTCATCCATCAGGCGAAATATGCTTCAAGATGCTTGTTTCAGGCGTTGAGGTATGTTTTCCAACGTATAGAAGGATGAAAGGCTGGTCAACAACGCGCTCATGCGAAATGAAGCGGTTTGTCACACAAGTGCTGCGTAGCAACCCGAATATCCCGGCAGGAGTGTGGAATTCAGCCTTTGAAGAGCGTAGTCGACGCATGTTCAACACCAGTAAGCCTACAGGGACGCGTTCGGCCCTTTACAACACAATCAGAGGCTTCCTTATGGACGCTTTTACATACCTGGACATGGATCCGACACAAGACAAGATGTATACCGACTTTTCGAAGCGCAAAGAGGGTTATGAAATGTTTATTGAGGCTCAGAAACATGCAAATGACCCATTGCAATGCACTTTACAGTACTTCCTACGTGTCTGGAAAGCTGAGTTCCCATATGTACAGCTTCGAAGGAGCAGCCGCTTTGCAAAGTGCTCTGTCTGCGTGCAGCACGTTAATGACCTCCGCAGCAAACCCGATTCAGAGCGTAGAAACGAAATCTGGGCCCAATGGATGCCACACCTTCAACTTCAGGCAGCTGAGCGCGAAAAGTATCACAATAAACGTCGAAAAGCCATGAAGCAACCCAAGAAGTACCTCAGCATCATATCTGATGGTGCAGACACAGACAAGACCCTTCTTCCACATTTTCCTGACGTTCCTAAAGGCTGTGAAAGGGAGGACATGGTCCAAATGAAGCTTCAGGGGGTCTATGTGCATGGACGTGGCTTGTGGCTGTACTGCGTACCCCCTTTTGTCCATAACTCTGCCGATTTGGTCATAAGCACCCTGCATCGAACCCTCCAGGAGATTCCAAGGTATGAGAGGCCCCCAAAGCTGTATCTTCAAGTCGATGGGGCCTCCAACAACAAAAATAAGTACATGTTGGCCTACGCAACATGGTTGGTCGACGCTGGCATTGTTGAAAAGGTAAAAATAGCCTTCCTCATGGTCGGACATACGCACGAAGACATAGATCAATGCTTCTCAGTCATATCCAGACACTCCAAAACCCGTACTGCACTCACACCAGGCGAATTTAAGCAGATGTTGGCTGAGTCATTCTTACCTGAGCATTGGGACGGGAAAAAACTACATGCAGCCAAGATTCCTGTGTATGTGAGGGACCATTACCATAACTGGGACGTCAAAGCCTGGCTTGGGCCCTCCATTGACCCCAAAATAGGCCAATTCCGCGACTTTGTGCATGAAATGCGCTTTGCCAAAGGAGAAGAGTCATCCTGCATTATGCACTACAAGGAAAGGGCATCTACTGGCTTTTGGAAGCCAAGTATGTGGCAAGGTGAGCTTGTTCGAGTCCCAGTGACACACCCAGAAGGTCATAAGCATGCTGGTGAGCCTGTAAGACACCCCAGATACATTAGAATACTGACTTTGGACCTTCAAACATGCTCACCTGAATCCTGGGAGCCTCATGACGAGTTGTCTTTGCCAGAAGGCAGTATTGATGGCCTGCTACCCAATTTATTGACGAAACTTATGCCCTGCGGGGTACCTATGACCCGACGTGCGGACTTTGAGTGTGCTTGGACGGCCTGGATTCACGAAATGAAAGGCGTAATGGCTTCAAGCAGCATTGATCCACGTTCTTCATGGTCCATTGAACCTCGATCTGACCCAGACGTCTTCTCAACAGCCCCTTTGGCAGGGAGCGAACTTCATGGAGGCCCATCGGCTCCGGAATACTCCGACAGTTGGGAACCCGTCACTTTTACGGGTCATAGTTCGCAAAAGGAGGGAACTGTGACGGCACAACGTCGTTATCAACGTTCAGCAGTGCCTCTGGACACCGGAACCCTGCTAGCCATCAAAAAGGTAGCCCATTTGTTGACTGTCATGCCCTCAAATGCGTGTTTGTGCCCACAAAAGCACATATTCAGGTCACTAACGTATCATTGTTGTCTGTCAGCATCCAAAGGAGCCTTGGAACACGAGCTTTGGACTTTGTCAGCTTCTGGAATGCATAGAAGATAGTGGTCAGACCTCAAGCACAAGCGACGACTCAAAGCTCTTGGTCTGGTGGTACGACGCTGCTGATGACAACTCGCCGTTCAAACCGACTTGTGTGAAGGGCCATCCATGGATTCCTGCCTGTGACAAAGCTGCAGGACATGGCAAATGGACGGGTACGGTGTCAAGAGGCTCTGTACGAGCCTATGATATGTCTCTGGACGACAATAATTGCCTCTCCGAGCAATCCAGGCTTGTGTTGAACATGAAAGTGCCCAGAAACAGACGGAAGAGAGGTCCTACCTTCGGTTGAGGCCAAGAATACACGTCAATGTTATGTGCATAGGTTGCAACCAGGCCTTTAACGTCATTAAATACCTTCTTTTTGATACTTTCATGCTTCATTGTGTTCAATTAACATTGAAAAAGGCCTTGAAGGGCCGTGTGTCACTTTTAGACCTTAAAGTGCCGTGCCCCTGTTTACCCCAATGCCCAGAAGGCGATTGTGGTAACGCGTTAACAGGTGTTTGCCCTAAAATGAGCAAAAATATGTCCTTCCAAGCTTTATTGAGACAGTTACAACACATTGGGACTGTGATATGCCTATTTTAAGCGTTTCATTAATGAATATACAATTATCAATGGTCTAATCTGACTTAAATATTCTTTAATAATACGCTGAAGTGAATGATTGGCCCTTTATTGTATTTGGCTTACTATAAAGAGCAATAATCCGTCCCCGGATGCAACTTTCCAACGCTTTTTTTACATTTTTGAACGGATTTTAACCTTCCCGATCAAATTTCATTAGTGAACGTACCTTGAAAGAGTTGATTAAACAGTAAATATGTCACATTCTGGCTTCTAGGCGTATTTTACGACGGATAGTGCCACTACTTTGCCTTGTTTAACTAAATTTAGACGAATATAGCCTGATTTGTTATAAAAATGCGAAAAATATACAAAACCGGTCATATATGTAAGAATAAACGTGATGTAAGCCTAAAACCGTCACAACCGAGCTCACCAAAACGCATACTTGTGATATTTGACAAAAAAAGGGCAAAAAAAGCCTTTTTCAGGCCATTTATGACACTCAGAAGTGGAGGGGTCCCCAACGCGCGTTGTGAAAAGGCTAATGTAAGTCAAGAGAGGCTTCATTTGAGCTTATTTATTGTTAGATAGACAATATTAAGCATCTATCTGAGCCTCGTTTCTATCACAGTGCTCTTTTAGCCCCAGGGTGAGAGATGCAATGAAAATGGCAACTTCAAAATGTGAAATATTTTCAAGTATTGGGTCAAATTGAAAAATTGGCTCAGATTCGTGTTCCCCGCATTTTGTTTTACAAGATAGTTGCCCATTTCACACGCAAAACCCTATTTAGATACACTTTTTTAGCCCAAAACTGTTTTTTCGGGCTGAGTTGGCTGTCCGTTACCTTAACGGCTTTTACCGGTTTTTTTTTTTTTTTTTACCAACGAATCTGTGTCACCCAGGGGCCAATTTTCAATTTCAACAAATACTCAACGAATAAAATTTTTTGGCATCAAACGATGCGAATCATATTGTGTGCATGTAAATAAATCGTCAAGCACAACTTTTGGTGAGGTTTTGAATGAGTTATTAAGCAAATGAGCCTGAATGTCTAAAATAGGAACTAGTTGCCTTTTTTGGAAAAGAGGCCCATTTTGACGAATAACCGTACCTAACAAGATAGAAAAAGCATTAAAACGCCTAATTTGGACTGTTTTAACACTTTTTGTGCGTCATTGAAGATTTTTTGGCAAACTTCAGACATCTGTATCTCTAAAACTAGAACGTTTGGACACGAAAGAGGGTCCATTCGGAGCTCAGCACATATGGGTGTATGTAATGTAAAAAAAAAAAAATATGAAAAAGTTCATTTTCATATTCTGAGTTTACTACCTTCTTAAGATTGTGAAAGATTACGGGGATGAATTTCACTTTTCGTTTAGCAAGGTTACAATTGTGGCATAGAGCTGCTCTATACTTACCTGTACGATGATCATGATCCCTGCACTTCTTACCGTTTACCCTGAAATTCTTACCACAGCTCTCGCATTCCTGTGTATTTTGAAAATTCGATTCATCCACTTCACTCATTTTGATCGGCATATTCTTAGTGATCTCATCCTTTACCAATGACTTCAGATAATATAGGTTGTCCCAAAATGTTGCCATTATGTCGTCCTCTATGCTCTGCTTAATGTACGTGATCTTAACCGGTTCGAATTCTGAATTGATTGATGATAATATTAGACAGTAACTATTAGGCTCATGTACTGCAACCCGATCTGTAAATGATTCGTCGAGTTCGCCATTTCTGTCAGCACCTGAACGAGCTAAAATCGAGCATTCAAAATCAGCACAGATCATGTAGGGAACTCGCTCCTCAAATTGTAGGTTATCGAACTGGAGAACTGTCCCGGGCTTAGGCATTTTGACGCTGTTAAATGAACTTTTTAGACAGCTTTCTTTATGTTTGACCAGTACGTGAGCAGCTGAGAACCCTTGCAAGCACCTGCGGCAATAGTGAGTCTGTTCGTTATGCTTGTTCTGGTCTGATAACAATCGATTCAAATTTTTAATGTATACGAAGTGTTGATGCTCTGGGTTGTTTACATCGCTAATAATTAAAATATCTATATCCTTAAGATCAGTGCGGTCATGCTGGCTGCTGATGTATGCCACATAAATTGAATTGTTCTCATGATCGAACATGTAAACATTTAGCTTGACATTATTCAACCTCTCGGCACAATAAAAATTCTTTTCATCAGTCACATCGAATGGAATTGATAGTCTTACATGCTTTCCATCTACTTCACCCGAATTCCTAAAGGTATTAGCGTATTTATTGATGTTAGTGATCCGTTCGGGGTTAGTGCCCATCACATCAATATTGAGCCCAAGGATCATACAGTATTTGAAGCATAAATTGTCATGCTTGTTTTGGGGATTTATAATTGCCCTTTTCAACTTCAAATACCTAGGGAGATCGATGTAACTCTTAGGCTTAAACGGGTT
>Ga0209850_1000086_pt1 | contig 10272 bp, 9 predicted proteins | sample GWRWT2_2Sept14_FD_187193 | JGI IMG/M metagenome (GOLD analysis project Ga0209850, IMG submission 187193) | Sand microcosm microbial communities from a hyporheic zone in Columbia River, Washington, USA - GW-RW T2_23-Sept-14 (SPAdes) (version 2) ...
TTTGTTCTTCTTCAAGTTTTTGTTGTTCTTCAAGTTTTTGTTGTTCTTCAAGTTTTTGTTCTTCTTCAAGTTTTTGTTGTTCTTCAAGTTTTTGTTGTTTTTTAAGTTTTTGTTGTTTTTCAAGTTTTTGTTGTTCTTCAAGTTTTTGTTGTTTTTCAAGTTTTTGTTGTTTTTCAAGTTTTTGTTGTTCTTCAAGTTTTTGTTTTTTTTCTTGATCAAAAACAGTATTTTCGGTCATTTTTTTAAATGCAATATGATATTCATCATCATTTATATCTTCAGTTATATCTTCAGTTATTTTATTAACTGAAGGATAATTTTTTGATTCATACATCACTGTATCAAATTCTGAAAAATTAATCAAAATTTCAATTATTTTCTTTTCAAAATGAACAACTGTTGAAAGTTTTTTTAAAACTTTATTGAATTCAATTTGATTAATCATCATTAATGATTAATATAATTTCATATTATATTAATATAATCTTTATCATCATTTTTTTATTAATTGTAATAATTTTATCAATGATCTTTTATAAATATTTGAACCAAAGTCATTATTATTAAAAATTTTTAATTCTTTTTTAGGAAAAATATAAAATAAATACCTACTATAAACATTTTATATCTTTGGAGATTTAAAATGCCAATTAATCAGCGAAAAATATATAATATAATATAAAAAATTTATAATATAGTATAAAGAAATTATAATTAATAAATATTATATTCTATAATTATGAATGGTGGTTTAAGTGGATTAGTAAATATGGGTAATACATGCTATATAAATGCTGCAATACAATGTTTAAGTCATACTGACCTATTACGAATTTATTTTCTTGAAAATAAATATAAAGAAGATATAAATTATGAAAAAAAAGAACATAAATTATGTATATCATTTATTGATGTGCTTAAAGCATTATGGGAAGATAATTGTATTGTTAAACCTATTTCTTTTATGCAACAAATTGGTTTAATAGATAAAAGATTTAGTGGTTTTAATCAACACGATTCACAGGAAATTTTATCTATTATAATAAATACATTACATCTTTCTTTATCATATCAAGTTAATATGAATTATAAAGGTAATCCAAAAAATGAAATAGATCATTTAATGATTGAATCTATAAAATTATGGAAAAATAATTTTAAAAATGAATATTCTTATATTTTAGATACATTTTATGGTCAATTTCATTCTAAAATAAAATGTGAAAAATGTAATAAAATTATTAATAATTATGATCCATTTTCAACTATTAATTTACCTATTAATAATAAATGTAAAACTATTTATGATTGTTTTGATGAATTTGTTAAAACAGAATATATTGATACTGATAATAAATGGATTTGTGATAATTGTAAAAAAGGATCAAATATATATAAATCAATGTTTTTATGGAAAATGCCTAAAATATTAATTGTAGTATTTAAGAGATTTAATTTTAATTTTATTCCAATAAAAATTAATAACATAATTACATTCCCCATTGATAATCTTAATTTATCTAATTATGTAAATGGATATGATAAATACAATTCTAAATATAATGCGTATGCAATTATTAATCATGTTGGTAATATGAATAATGGTCATTATTATTCATATTGTAAATATTTTAATAATTGTTGGTATGAATTTAATGATGAATCAGTATCTAAAATAAATACAATTCAATTAAATAATGTATATGTAATTTTTTATAAACAAATTGAATAAAATATATATATTATATTTATATAATGAATTCATATAAATTTAAAATTCCTTTTCCGCGATTTTCACAAAATGCAAATAAAATTTTAAATAAATCTACAAATTTATCAAATGTAGATGTAAATAAAAAATCATTTTTATATTTTTTATTATTATTTTGTATTATAATTTTGATTGTTTTAATTTGTATAACTATGGTATATTTATTATATTCTTGTGACACAAAAAAATCATATTTAAATTTTATTACAGATTTATCTTTTAATCCTTGTGATTCTTCATCTATTGTAACTAATAAAAATGATAGCACAATTGATTTTATTGAACGAAAATTAGAAAATGAGAAAGAAGTTTTTCATATATCAAACCAAGATTATGATTTTAATCAAGCTCAATGTAAATGTTCTGCATATAATGCTCGATTAGCAACAAAAGAGGAAATAATTAATGCATATAATAAAGGTGCTGATTGGTGTTCTTATGGATGGAGTGAGGGACAAACTGCATATTATCCAACTCAAAAATGCACTTGGGATAAACTTCAATTAGGAAATCCTAAAAATAAATGGGATTGTGGTCATCCAGGAGTTAACGGAGGATTTTTTTCAAATCCTATGTTAAAATTTGGCGTAAATTGTTATGGAATTAAACCACAAGGAAAAATTATTAAAGAAAAAGAAGCAATATGTCCTAAAAAAGAATTTTGTACATTAAAAAAAAATTATACAGCATCTAATAAATTAACAACAGATGAAATTTCTCCATTTAATCAAAATACTTGGTCAATGTTTTAATTATTTGGTTCAAAAAAATCTTTAGAATGTTTATATCCAGATTTAAATAATATATTTTTTTGTTCATCATTTATATTAAAATTTATTCCACTAATATTATTATTACTAATTGCTATTGTTTTAATCCAATATTTTCCATGCACATGTAATCTTTCCAATTGTGCATTATATGCTTTTATTATATTAAAAGATAATTTTATTACATTTGAAACATTTTCATTTTGATAATATATTATATTATCTTTTTTATTGTCATCACTTATTAATTTTAAACCAATTGTATTTTCGATATCATTAAAATACCATATTGGATAATTATCAATTACGCCACCATCAATATATGTATCCCCGTTATATTTTACATATTTAAACATATATGGGATACTACCTGATATACGTAGAGCTTTTTTAACAGGCATATTTGGATAATCAATATGATTAAAATATATTGTTCGTATTTGATCTAAATTTGTTCCTGTTATTATTAATTCTTTTTTATATATTTTATAAATATCTAAAAATGTAATATTTTCATTTCCAGTATATTTTTTTAATATACTTCCAATCCATTCTTCTAATTTTTCTCCTTTGTATAGTCCTCCATTAAAAATAATACGATATAAATTTCGAATTATTCCATTATTTTTATCTAAAAGTTTATTAAAATTTGTATTTTTAAATATTTTTTCAAGTTCATATGAATTTATTCCGATTGCTATTGTTGTTGCAATCATTGCACCTGCAGATGAACCAATTATTTTTTCAATATTATTTAATAAATTATTTTCTTCCATATATCTTATCGCACCAACAAATGAAATTCCTAATACACCACATCCTTCAAATACTAAATTTTTTATCATTATAAAATAATATTATATTTTATTTTCAAAAAATTTATACAAAATATCATATTTAGTATTATTTACTACTGTAAATAAAATATTATCAAAAACATTTTTAAATTCAGTTGTCAATAAAATATATAAAATTTTACATATCATTTGATTATCATATTCTAATATATTATTACCAAAATTTCCAAAAATTAATGTATTAACTCCTTGTTCATGAGCTATCGATAATATCATATGAATCTTTTTATATATCAATTTATATATCAATTCTTCTTCATTATTTTTATTCTTCAAATCATCTATATTTGGAAAAATTGTTGTAATAACAGATACATAATATGGATATTTAATTATTTTTTGATCATAATTTCTAAAAAAAGGAACGCACTGACTAAAAATAGCATTGTCATTACCTAATATTTTTTTCATTGATTCATTATCATATTTTAGATTTGTAAAACATTTATATAATCCACTTTTATGTAAAAGTGATATTTCTTCATTTTCTTGACCATTTAAAAAATCTTTACAAAGTTTATATGGATCACTAAAATTAAAAATACATACATGTTTATTATTAAATTTTTTACTATATTTTTCAGTTATTTCAATTAAACTTCCAAAATATACATCAAATTTAGTTTTAACATTATGTATAATTGTTTTATTTGAAGCAGCTGTATATAATTTTGTTAATATACAACATTCATTTAAGAGATATTCAATATTAATTAATTCATCATCTTTTTCATAATATCCTTTTCTAAGAATATCAATTGTTTCTCTAACAATTAATATATTTTTATCTCTATTTTCTTTATCTTTGTCTTTATTAATATTTAATGACTCATATTTAGTTTCTTTTTTATTATATTTTATTTTATCAAAATGATTTTTTGTATTTAAAATTTTATTAAATCGACGCATATCATTTTTTTTATTGTAAAAATAAAATTCATCATTTTCAAAATCAGTATCATAATTATTCTCATACTTATGAATATTAGTCATTATGTATATTAAACTATTTATATTTTTTTTTCATTTTTTATATTAAAAATATTTTATATAAATAATTAAAAGTATAATTAAAATAATAATCATCATAATTAAAAAAATAATTATTTTTTGTTTAATATTCTTAACACAAAATTTATATTTTAAATTATTAGTTTGTTTTTGAAAAGATTTACTATTCTCACGCAAGTCGTTTGTTTTATCTTCTAATTCTTCTAAATCTACCATATTTTGTGATAGTTTTTTAATATTATCTGCCATTATATCTTGAACATGAACCACTTCCAACTGAACTTCTTCAAATTTTGATATATTTGACATTTTTAAAAACTATGCTTTATTTTTCTTTTTCTTTTCTTTTTTTCATTTTTTTATTATAATAATAAAAAATTAAATAACTAAAAAATAAAAAATGATTTTTAATAATATATAAATATTTTATATATTTAATAATAAAATTATAATGCAAGATTCAAATGAAATTATTCTTAAGAATAATCCTAATAGATTTGTTCTATTTCCAATTAAATATCCAAAATTATGGGATATGGCAAAACGTTTACAATCTCTATATTGGCAAACTGAAGAAATAAAATTATCACAAGATAAAACAGATTGGCGTGAAAAATTAACTGATAATGAACGCTATTTTATTAAAATGGTTCTTGCTTTTTTTGCAGCAAGTGATGGAATTGTTATGGAAAATCTTGCAATTCGTTTTAGTAATGAAGTTCAATTGCCAGAGGCTCGTTTTTTTTATGCATACCAAATATTTAATGAGGCTATTCATTCCCAAACATATAGTACATTAATTGAAAGTTATATTAATGATGAAAAAGAAAGATTTAAATTATTTAATGCAATTAATGAATTTTCATCAATTAAAAGAAAAGCTGAATGGGCTATAAAATGGATCAATGATAATTCAACGTCATTTTCTACAAGATTGGTCGCATTTGCTGTTGTTGAGGGAATATTTTTTAGTGGAAGTTTTTGTTCTATTTTTTGGCTTAAAAATAGAGGACTAATGCCTGGATTGACATTTAGTAATGAATTAATTAGTCGTGATGAAGGATTACATTGTGATTTTGCAATTGAATTATATTCTATGTTAAATAATAAATTACATCAAATAGAAATTGAAGAAATTTTTAAAGAAGCTGTATCAATTGAAAAAGAATTTATTATTGAATCTATACCTTGTAAAATGATAGGAATGAATAGTGAAATGATGCAACAATATATAGAATTTGTAGCTGATAGATTAATAACACAATTGGGTTATACACGTATATGGAATACTAAAAATCCATTTGATTTTATGGAATTAATTTCAATGGATGGAAAAACTAATTTTTTTGAACGTCGTGTTGCAGAATATTCATCTGCTACAATTGGGAAATCATCAACTGATACTATAACTTTTAATGATGATTTTTAATTTGATATAATCAATTCATCTATATTTAAATGCATTTTTTCACATAATTTATTTAATACATCATATATAATTTTATAATTTTTTTTTAATTCAATATAATTATTATATATATCTTGTTTTTCTTTTTCATTGTCATTTATATCTAATAAATTTTCTTCTGTAGGAGGAACTATATTATTAATATTCCATTCAACTATATTATTATCTTTAAATACTATATCATTATTTTTTAGTTTATTTAAAATAGGAATAATATTGTGGTTTTTTAATAACCATATATTAATTTTTTCTATATTCATCATATATATTATTATATAATATTATTTCATATTTATAATATATTTTTTATTATACAGATTGACCTATATAATGAACATATAATCTTGTTCTAATGTCTGGATTTGATGATGAACTATCTCCTATTGTACATGATACTGTTGTAAAATATCTTATAAAAATTGTATCATTAACATTTAATAAACCATAGGATAAACAACCTGACATATATATATCAGTATTGCTGCCACCACCTCTATCTATTTGTAATACTCTATAATTTCCTGCAATATCTACATATAATATATTTTTACCACTTTGTGATGAAAAATATATTCCTGCACCAATTAAATAATATCCTGAACGTCGTATTGTTATTGATCCAGAAGTTGAAGATGACGACATTCGTGAATTAGAAGTAGGAGAAGTATCATATACAAGTGTTGGAGAACTTGGATTAAATTTAGTTGGACTGTTAGTGACTGAAGTAACACTACTTGTCCATAAATATGAACAACAATATGGTAATGTAAAATCAGTTGTTCTACCATTTGGTATAATTATAGTTGAACCCGAAAGAGAAGTTGTTAAATTTAAATTTCCAGTTAGTGTTGATATTGTTCCTATTTTAATTATCCCAGAACAATTTAAATTATTTTTAACTATTAAATTATCATTTATAAAAACATTTCCAGAACCATTACCATTTAATGTTAAATTTCCATTTGTTGTAGAACTATTAATATTATCAACAATTAATGATTTTGTAGATCCAATTCTTATATTACCCGAAGTTGTAATTGTTCCAGAACCAAATGATCCAGTTATCACATTTAATTTACCCTTTATATAAGATGATGTAACCAAAAGTGACATATATATTATATAATTATATATTATATCAAAAAATATAATATTTAATATGTATTAAAATTTTTATTCATCGTTATTAAATCTAATATATACATTTTAATATCTAAATTTTCTTTTAAAAAAGGTATTGATTCAATATATAGATATACAATTTGATCATTTTTACGACCATTTAATTTATCAATTAATTTTTTACCATATTTAAAAATATAATCATATTGATTATTGTTTTTATATTCAATATCAGTTTCAGAATCTGAATTATATTTATTTTCTACTCTATTATCATCTTTATCAGTTTCACTATTATTACTATCACGGTCATTATAATCATTATCATCACTATCATCACTATCATCATTATCATCACTATCATCATTATCATCACTATCATCACTATCATCACTATCATCACTATCATCATTATCATCACTATCATCATTATCATCATTATCATTATTATCACTAATATTGTTATAATTATCTTCATTATCTTCATTATCTTCATCTATATTATTCCAATCATCATTATCATCATTATCATCATTATCATCATTGTAATTATCTATTTTTTCTAAATTTTTATTAAAATCTTTATCCAATTCACATTCTTCTAGACGTAATAATAATAATTCTAATAAAAACATACCAAACGAATATGAGATCCATTGATTATAATTGCAATTTTTGCGTGGAAAAGCAAAATTATAGCTTTTTGTATCATATAACATTTTTTTATTAATTTTATAATTTTCATTTTCTTGAATAATCCAATTGAAGTCAGTTAATTTAAAACTATATTTATTATAATCATTTCCAAAAAAAACTAATATATTTTGTAATTTAATATCAACATTATATATTTTTAAATTTTTAAATAACCAATTTTGTGAATTAATCATAAAAACAATAATATTATTTATAAATTCTCTGTCAATTATAATATCTCTATATTTTTGAAGAAACATATATAAATCCATATTCGCTTTTTCCATTAAAATATATTGATTTGCTGTGATAGGTGATATTAAATGTGAATAATATTGGATAATATATTTATTTGTATTTTTAAAATTTATAAGTTTATTAACTATTATTAGTTCTTCGGATTCATTATTATTATTAAAATCTATTTTTTTTAAAATATAATCAACAGTATTGACTTTTAAGATTGAAATATACTTGGTTTTTTTTTTTTTATTTTCATAAAATAATTTATCATTTTTATTTATTAAAAATTTTGAAATATTTTTAATATTATAATATTGATTTTTAACATTATGTGAACCCATAATAATAATTAATATAATTCTTACAATTATATTAATTATTATTTTTTATATTATATTTTTATAATATAATTTTTAATTTTTGTTAAAACTAATTTATTTACAAATAATAAAAATATTGAAAATATATATATATATATATATATAATATTATATAATAAAAGAAAGAATTATTTTAAACACAATGATTGGACAAAATAATAATGTTTCAAATAAAGAAGCATTAAAAGATAAAATACATGAAATTCATAATTATCTTAGAAATAATGGTGCAGGATATGGTATGAATGCATTAAAAGTATTTAATATCATTTACGGTCTTAAAAAAATAGAAGAAAATGGATTACTTAATAAAGTAAGTTTGAAAAAACCAGATTGTGAATTTTCATATTTGCTTAAATTAGCAAATGAAAATAATGATGAACAATTAGCAAATTTAATTTTTGGAAATATTTTACAATCAATTTGTGATAGTGAATTGAAAGAAATTTTATTTTACGAAATACCACAAAATATTAGAGGTTCAGTGTTTGTATTTCTTATAAAAGAAATTAATAAAATCACTATTATTGAAAAAACATGTAATGTATTATTATCTGGTAAAATATATGAATATTTTATTGGTAGAGATGAAAGTGCAATTAGTGAATTAGGTGCATATTTCACAGATAGACATATTGTAGAATATATATTACAAAAATTAAATCCATCTATAAATTCAGATGGAACAATACCATCAATGATTGATATGTTTGGCGGTTCAGGTGGTTTCACAACTGGATATATTAATTATCTAAATGAAAAATATCCACAATTAATTAATTGGACAAGTGAAATAAATAAAATTTCACATTTTGATATGAATGAAGATGTTATTAAATCGGCAGGTTTAGAATTTTTTTGTTTAACTGGTGTGTTACCAGATATGAATAATTTAAAATATAAAAATTCATTTACAGATGAATTCAATGGAAAAAAATATAAATATCCTCTTACAAATCCACCTTATGGCGGTGATAAAAATAATAAAACAGAAGTTCAATATAAAAGAGAAAAAGTAAAAGAATATATTAGAAATGAATTATTAACTATTACAGATGATTTAATTCGTATAAGAAGACAAAAACAACTCAAAAATATAGAAATTCAAGAAAAACAAGAAAAAAAAGAAAATAATAAAACAAAAGTTTCTGTATCTGTGTGTAGTGGAAGAATACAAAAATTTGCAAAAGATTATGGGTTAAAAGGTAATGACAAAGAAAGTTGTTCTTTAATATTATTAATGGATATTTTAGAAATTGGAGGAACAGCAATTGGTGTGTTAAAAGAAGGTATTTTTTTCAATAAAACATATAAAGATTTAAGAAAATGTTTAATTGAAAATTTTAATGTAAGAGAAATTATTAGTGTTCCTCAAGACCAATTTGAAAATACATCAACAAAAACATCTATTATTATATTTGACAATATTCCAGAAAAAAAAACAACAGAAGTAAAATTTAGTGATTTAATAGTTAAACGATATACAGAAGATAAATTTTTAGAAATATTTGGAGATATTATTATTATTGAAAATAAAGGTGATATTATAAAAGTTAATGATAAACTTATTTCACAAGCAACAAGAGATGAAATATTAAAAAATTCAATTTGTTCATTAAATAGTAAAGATTATACAATAAATAAAATAATTTGTTCAAAAGAATATAAATTGTATAATTTAGATGAACTATGTGAAATACAATTAGGAACAAGAATAACAAAAAAAAATAATCAAATAGGTGATATACCAGTATATGGTGGTGGCGATATATCATTTTATACTAATAAAATAAATAGAAATAAAAATACATTAATTATTTCTAGATATGCGATGTCCAAAGAATGTGTTAGATTAATAAATCATGAATTTTATCTAAATGATAGTGGATTAAGCATACATAGTAAAAATCCAGATTTACAAATATATATAAATTACTTCTTATTAAGTAATATG
>Ga0209850_1000090_pt1 | contig 10136 bp, 13 predicted proteins | sample GWRWT2_2Sept14_FD_187193 | JGI IMG/M metagenome (GOLD analysis project Ga0209850, IMG submission 187193) | Sand microcosm microbial communities from a hyporheic zone in Columbia River, Washington, USA - GW-RW T2_23-Sept-14 (SPAdes) (version 2) ...
TAATTTAAAAGGATATGTATATATTAGTGATAATATTCAAAATGGAATTGCTTCAACAGGTTTTGCAGATATTAGAGTAAAAGACACAAATATAATATTATCAAAATATTTGTATTATGTTATGACAAGTAATTATATAACAAATGATTTAATAAGTAAAGCGAAAGGAGTACAATATCCAGTGGTATCATTTGATGATTTTGAAATAATAAAAATTCCAATTCCATCACTTGAACGCCAAAAAGAAATTATTGAGTATTGTGAACATAATGATATACTCATTAAACAACTAGAAAATGAGATTGAAAATAATAAAAAACAAGCACAACAATTTATTACAAAAATTGTTAAATCACAAATTCAAACTGTAGCAATAGAACAATGTAATATAAATTCAGTTGATTTGTCAAGTTCAAAATGAAATAATATTTGTAAACAAAGAACTCAATATGGAAATAAAACCCAAAATTTAAAAATTAAAATCTGCTTATTGTTGAAAATAATGAGATATAAATAAATAGAAAATATTTGTTAAAATTATCAGTATAACATTAAAATTTTAAAATTATTTACCTTAAATTTAGAGTTTTGTTTAAAATTTATATAATTTATTTATCTGCTTTCTAAGAAATAAAAAATGAACCGTTAAACCTTTTAGATTTATTTGTTAGTTAAACTAGTATTTGAAATCTTTAGATATAATACCATAATATAAATAAAATTATTAATAATATAATTATTTATTTTTATTTATACGTGATTTAAACAACATAAAATAATTTTTAGCTATATTTGGTAATTCATTTATATCAAATAATTCTGGTAAATTTTTTACGGCTAATCCCAAACAAAATCCTCCAATTATTGGAATTATATCTGTCCATTTTATAATCATTCCTGTTAAAATTCCACTTAAATATGAAAAACTATTAAATGATTGACTCATATAATATATAATTATATATATTTTTATATATATTTTAACAAGTATTACAATTATTAACGTAATCACTAATTGAATTTTCAATCTGTCGTCCTTCTATATATATATTATTTTTAGCTTTATCAAATTCTTTTACTGAAAAATTAAAAAAATTTTTTAAACCTAATAAATTATAAAACCAAGATAAATATATTAAATACAATATTACAATCATAATAATATTTATTAATAAAGCATTAAATGAAATTTTTTTTGAAAAATATGTAGTTACTGTTAATATTAAATATCCAAATAGAATAAAAATAGTTGTAATTGATTTTAATTCTTTATTTTTATAATTAAATGAATTTTCATTTGTTCTAATTAAAGATTCTCTTATATTAATATTATTTTCTGTTGAATTTAATACATTATTATAATGTTTAATTCTATTTAATAATAAATTATTTAAATATTTATATTTTTCAATAATTTCTACTTGTTTATTTGATAAATCTTTTTTTTTTATATATTCTCTTTTTAAATTAGAAGTAATATCAGTAAGATTATGATTTATAATAGAATTTTGACGATTTTTTTCATTTATTATTGAATTCATTATATAATTTATATATATTATTTTTTATGTATTCATTAAATTATTAATATTTATATTATTGAAATTTTTTAATGAAATATTAACTCCATAATCTAATAATTCATTTGAGTTATAAAATGATTCAATCCCTATTAAAACTTTTGGATTAGTAGATTTTCCACTTAATAATCCTGTTTTTGAATCTTCAAAAATTAAACATTTATTTTTATTTATATTATATTTTTTAATCGCATTTTGATATGGTTCTGGATTTGGCTTTCCATGCAATGAATCTTCAGATGTTATAACAAAATCAATATATTTATTAAAATTTAAATGATTAATAATTTTTGTTGCTACAAATTTTTTAGAATTTGTTACAATACAAGCTTTATGTCCTTTTTTTTTAATATCTTGTAATAATTCAATTATACCATCAATAAGTTCTATTTTATGTATATTTTCTATAAAAATTTTATTTTTATAATATGATATTTTTATATCACATATATCAATGTTAGGAAACATATTTTTAATTATCGTTTTATCATCATTACCTTTAAATTTTTCTTTAAATATATCTTTCGTTAATATAATATCATATTGATTTAATAATAATTTCCAAGCATCAAAATATATATGTTCAGTTATCACCATTGTTCCATCTAAATCAAATAAAAAAGCATGTGTATTTTCAATATAATTATTTAATTCAATTTGTGTTCCTAAATGAAAAACTCTATCATTTAATAATTTATAACCAATAAAAATATATGAATTATATAACATATATTTTATTATATAATATAAATTATCATTATCATTTGATATAATATTATTATTAATAATTTTTTGACAATATTTATATAATATATTTATATCTGTAAATGCATATATATATGAATTAGTTAAATTTTTATTATTTTGATCAAAAATATTTAATACATTATTTTTATAATCTAAATTAATTGATAAATATAATAAATTTTTATATAATGAATCAATTTCAGTATAAAATATAATAGAATTATCACTATTTCTAAAAATATTTATAATATCTTGTGTATAAAATGTATAATAATTTAATATAATACATTTATTTGTACTATTTATATGATTCGTAATAATATAATTCAATGAAAAATGTAATATATTTATATAATTATTTATATATTTATTTATTGAAATAAGATGTATATACGGATATTTTATATTAATTATAGTTTTAAAATCATTTTTATCTAATAATTCATCATAAATAATAAATATTTTATCATTATAATTTAATGTAAGATTATCTAAAACATATTCAAATAATTTTTTTTCAAAAATATTTAATAATGGATTGTTTAAAATATCAAAATTTTCATCATAAAAAGATATTATAATATTCATAATAATTATTATAATATAATATATAATTATATTTAACATGTTTTTGTACATTTTTTTTTAATAATAAAAGAAGGTAATATATTTTTCAATAAATTACTAAAAGTATTATGTTCTTCAGCAAAATTTCTTCTATTTATATCTCCTAAAACATTTAATTTTTTATTATATATATAATGACAATATATTACAAATAAAATACTAATTAATAATGCAATATATTTTATATAAAAAAAATTATATAATTTTATAAAAGATCCAAATAATAATAATATTAAAAAAAATATATAAACAATAAAATATTGTAATAATAATATAATTTTATTATTATATTCAAATTCATTTTCATTAATTTCTATAATACGCGATCTATTATTGATATTATTTACATCATTTTGATATTCTATATCAAGTTCATCATATTTAATATTTAAATTATTTAATAAATTATTATTTAAAAAATTATAACTATTATTAATATTGTTTGATGTATTTAATTCTTTTTTTAAATTTTGTAACTTATCATTAACAACTGTATAATAATTATCCATAACAATATTATATAATATTATATAATATTTTTATTATAATTTATTTGAATAAAAGATATAAATTGCAATAAGAATTATTAATAATAATATAACTAAAGATATTAAAGAATACATAACTTTTTTTTTATATATATTTTTTTCTTGACTTAATTGTAACATTCTATTACGCGTTAATACTAATTTTTGTTTATTTTTAATATTATGTTCTTGTTGTTTAAGAATTTTTAATTTAGCTTCTAATTCTTCATTCTTTTGTTTTATTAATTTATTATTTAGATCAATTTTTTGTTGAGATGTTTGAATATCATTTTGTAAATTTTTAATATTTAATTCCATTTCATCTGGAGTTTGTTTAAAACTTTCAAAATATTTTTTAATAGATTCCATATATAATATATAAAAATAAAATAATATATATAATAATATAATTAATTATAATGAATAACTTAATAATAGATAATTTAACTAAACTTGCAAATTATTATAAACAAAATAATAATTTAAAATTTAAATATAATGCTGTAACTAAAGCATTATATTATATTAAAATACATCCAGATAAAATAGTATCTGGAAAATATGCAGAAGAAAATTTACCAAATATTGGTAAAGGTATTTCGCAAAGAATTGATGAAATATTAGAAACAGGAACTTTAAGTGAATTATTTAACATAAATGATAATGAATTATTAAATGATAATGAATTATTAAATAATAATAATGAATTAAAAAAGATAATTGGTATTGGTGATGTTAAAGCTAAAATGTTAAAAGATATGAATATTACAACAATTACTGATTTAGAAAAAGCCATTAAAGAAGGAAGAATTACAAATACACATAATATAATCATTGGTTTAAAATATTTTAATGATTTACAAAAAAGAATTCCATATAAAGAAATATATGAATATGAAAAAATATTAAATAATGAATTATATTTAATTGATAAAAATTTTATATTTAATATATGTGGATCATATAGACGAGAACTAAAAGATAGCGGTGATATTGATATTTTATTTACAATAAAAAATCCAGACAAAAATAGACATTATCTAAAAGAATATATTAAATTATTACAAGATAAAAAAATTTTAGTTGATAATTTAACGAATAATGGTGATAAAAAATATATGGGAATTTTAAAATTAAATGATAATTCTATTGCTCGTAGAATAGATATAAGATATATAGAATATGAATCATATTATGCAGCATTAATTTATTTTACTGGTTCCAAAGATTTTAATATAGCAATAAGAAATACAGCACTTAAACAAAATTATTCATTAAATGAATATGGACTAAAAAATAAAAAAACAAATGAATTAATTATACTTAATGATGAACGTGAATTATTTAAACTATTAAATATGAATTATATTGAACCAAAAGATAGAATTTAATTATTTAATTATCTAAAACAACAATAATCAGTTAAATAATTTTTTGTAGTTTTATATTTATTTTCTAAATTAATAGTTGAAGAATTAATAGATGGTTGTAATGTTTTAATATATATAGCTATATGATTAAATAAATTATCTATATTATAATTATTTTTTGCAGATATTTTAAAATATTCTAAATTATATTCTTTAATAATTTTTTTTAATTCTAAATTTATATCTATATCAGACGAATTATTTTGTGATAATATTTCATTATCAACTTGTAAATTATCATATTTATTACCTACTAATATAATTTTACTATGTATGTTATTACATTTATATCTAAAATCATTTAACCAATATAGTATATTATCAATTTTAATATTATTTATATCAAAAACAATTAATGCAATATTTGTATCTCTATAATAACATGATACAAGTGTTTTATATCTTTCTTGACCAGCAGAATCCCATACATTTATTTTATAAAGATTATCTATTTGATATGATAAAAAACTAGCGCCAATTGTTGAATTTTGATTCTCATTATATTTTTTATAAACATAACGTGTTACAATTGATGTTTTTCCAACAGCAGTATCTCCAAGTAAAATAAGTTTATATGTGATCATTGTTATATATAATTATTTTATATAATTATATATAAATTCTTTTTTTATATATATCATATATAAATTTATTTTTTTAAAAATAAATCTAACAATTCTTTCCATTTATATTTTTCAGATAATTCTTTAATTGTTTTTGAATTTAATAATAAATTTAACTTATAATCTATTTTTTGATTACATTCAAATAAATATTTAACAATATTTTTATGTCCTAATTTACAACAAATACTTAATGGTGTTTCATTTAAATTATTAGTAACATTAATATTTGCTCCATGTTCTAATAAAAATTTTACAATTTCATAGTTATTATATTTGCAAGCATATAATAAAGCATCATTTCCTTCAAAATTTTTTATAAATGTCGTATTTTCATCAATTAATAATTCTAATATATCAATATTTCCATATATTGATGAATAAATAATAGCATCACACCCTGATATTGTAACATGTCTTGTATTAACATTTTTAGTTAATAAATATTGAATTATTTCTTTATTTCCTTTTTTACAAGCATACGTAAAAATTGTATGATTTTTATATCCTTTATCTTCAATATTAATTTCATTTGAATCAATTAAATTTTTAAGAATTTGTATATTATTTTCTTCAATTGCAAGAAATAATGCATTATTATTATTCTCATCTTTCGCATTTAATCTAATTTTATATTTTATTAATAAATTCGCTAAAACATCATTATTTGTTTTTATTGCTTTTATTAATAAAGATGGTGTTTCTTTAGAATAATGTAAACTATCTAGAAATGTTAAATATTCATTTGAATTATATTCCATATAATATATTATATATACTTTTTTTATATATATTTTTAAAAATATTATTTCTAAAAATATGTAGAAATACTAATAGAACAATAATTTGATTGAATCTTTGGTTTTTCTAATAATAATGATTCACTTATAATTCCACCATCTAATATTAAATTAATATCATATGATTCATTTTCATCAATTTCTACATTATAATTTAAATTTAAATTTCTATATTCTTTATTATTAATTCCAATTTCATTAACAGTAAATAATGTATCATTAATATATAATTTTAATGACGTATATCCCTTTATATTTTCATTTAAATTTAAAATAAATGATGAAGATATATTAATAATTATTTTATGATGATTAATGTTATTAATAGTTTGTTGATATATTTTTGTTAATGGTTTTATATTATAATTATAAAATTTTTCTTCATTAATATATAATTCCATTTCTTCATTTATTTGTATATTTTCTTGATATATATTTGTAATATACATAGAATTATTATCATTTATTTTTTTATGTTGAATATTTTTTTTATCCAATTGATATTTTAATTTATTAAGAAAATTAGCAATGTTTGAATTCATAATATATCTATTAATATAATAATTTATGTTGTATTACGATTTATTTGATTTGGATAACCTAATCCCATTCTTATATCATCTGGTTTTTTAAATTTATTTATATCATTTTTATAAGAATTAATTGGCTCATCATTATATGATGAATAATTTGAATTAAAATTATCATAACCATATACATTATCAAATATCTTTTGACCATTCATGTGTAAATCATTTTTATATTTCCATTCATTATTATTTGTCATTTGATATTTTGGAAATTGATCAAATGCATTATTAACAGGATCTAATAATTTTTTATCATTATTTGTTAATACGGGTTGTAATTTAGTTAGTTGATCACTTGTTAAATTATCATATGAACCAATAAATTTATTACTTTTAAAAAAATCATTTATATTTAAAACATTTGATTTAAAATTAGGTATATTTTCAGATTCTTGGTAATAATTAGCAGGTTTAATATTTATTTTATTACAAGTATTTATATATGTATCTAATTTTTTTTGATAATGATTATCTTCATTAATATCAAGTAAAAAATCTAAACTACGATCATTATTCTTGACTGTAATATTTGGTATAAATTGTTCTTTATATAATTCAAATGTTTTATTATATTTAATATTTCGAATTAATAAATGCAATAATATTATAATTAATAAAGAATTTATAATAACTTTAATATCCATTATAATTATTATATATATATTTTTTATAAGTAAATTTATATGAACTTATTAAATAAATAAATTTTTTATTTCATTTAGATATTCTATATTATCTAAATATATTATAATTTGATTAAAATGATAATCATTAATAGTTACATTCATAAATTCAATAGAATAATTATGAAAAAAAAATATAGTTGATTTTATATATTTTATTTTATCAAAGGAATATTTAGGATCAAAAAAATATAATTTTTCATATTCTATATCTTCTAATATAAAAATATTATCATTATCTCTTATTTCATTTTTATTTTTTTTTAAATATTTATAAAATTCTTCTATTCCATTATCATAAATTTTATATATATTATTATGATCATAATATTTATTATATATAAATTTTTGACTAATTGTTTTATTTTTAAATTTTAATAATAATTGTTGATATTTATATATATCTGTAATTAAATAATTATTAAAATACATTGTTCCAAATTTAATTTGTAATTTCATATTAAGTTTATTTAATACTATTAATAAAATATAAAAAAATGAAATTTATTATTATAAAATAATTAATACTTATATTAATATGGAAGAATCTGAAATTAGAGATAAGATTATTTTAAAAATAAATCAAATTATAAATGATAAGCAAATTGCTAAAGAAATAGAAGAAGGAATATTTAAATATGTTATAAGTGAATATTGTCAAAAAAAAAATTTACCAATTAATTGGAATAATTCATATTTTAAACGTTCCTATATGAATAAAGCAATTTCATTATTTGCAAATTTAAAACAAAATTCATATATAGAAAATAATAATTTAATTACAAAAATTTTAAATAAAGAAATTACACCTTATAATTTGGCATTTTTATCTCCTCGTGAATTATTTCCAGAACATTGGGAAAATATTATTAAGAAAAAAGAAGCTAAAGATGAATTTTTATACACAAAAAAACACGAATCATTTACAAGTGAATATAAATGTGGAATTTGTAAACAACAAAAATGCAGTATTTTTACTTGTCAAACTCGTTCAGCAGATGAAGGAGAAACAGTTTTTATTACTTGTTTACATTGTGGTCATAAATGGAAATTTTAATATATTATTTTTATTGTTGATTACATTCGATTTTTCCTTCTTCATTATTGTGATTATTATGATTAATATTTTTTTCTTTTTTATAATCATCTTTATTTAGATCTTGTAATTCTAAAAAATTATTATGTTGTTGATTGATTTTTTGTTTAAATATTTTTTGTATTTTATCTAAATATTTATTATCTATTGTTTTAGGAAAATCTATTTCAAATTCTAAAATTAATTTACTATTTTCATTTTTTTCCATTCCTTCACAAAGAATTTGTTTAATTGTATTTGGTTGAACAATACCATTAATATTAATATGTAATACACGTCCATCTAAATGGACAATTTGTGTTGATGTTCCTAATAATGCTTCCGCTAAATTAATTTGAAGTTTACAATATAAATGTAATTTATTAATTCTTTTAAAATATTTATGTGTTTGTTCTATAATTATAAATATAATATCACCTTTTTCATTTTCAGGAAATTCATCGCCAGAATTTTCAAATTGTATTTGTTGTTTATGATGCATAGTCGAATTTAATTTTATTTCAAATTTTTTAGAATATTGTAAAACTTTTTTATTATTACATTTTTCACATTTATCTTTATCTTCAATATATGAACCTTCTCCATTACATTTATTACATTGTGTTTGTTGTTGTAATATCATTGGACCAATTTGTTGAATATTTATTTTAAATCCTTTACCAGAACATTCTTTACAATTATTTTTTTTAGCTGTTTTCTTAAATCCATTTCCATTACATTCACTACATAATTTATTTAATTCTATATTTTTTGTGAATAATTTATTATTATATAAATCTTCTAATGTAACATTAATTTCAATAATTTTTGTATCACATTTTTTTATATTTTTTTTAAAATTTTGTCCCATACCTTGTTTCATATTAAATAAATCAAATGGAAATCCATTCATTGGGAATCCTTGTGGAGGAGGATTTTCACCATATTTATCATATAAATTTCTTTTTTCATCATTTGACAAAGTTTCATATGCGTGTGAAATTTCTTTAAATTTTTCAGGATCACCTCCTTTATCAGGATGATGTTTTAAAGCTAATTCTTTATATTTTTTTTTTATTTCTTGTATATTTGCATCTTTTGAGATACCTAAAATTTCATAATAATCTTTATTCATTTATAAATACTATACGTCTAAGTTTTTTAAATATTTTATAAATAAATTCATATGGAAAAAATATTACCGAATATTTCAATTATTACACCAACATATAATAAATATAATTTGTTTAAAATAGCAATACACAATTTTAATTCTTTTAATTATCCTAAAGAAAAAATAGAATGGGTTATTTTAGATGATTCAGATACTGATAATATTAAATATATTTTACCAAAAGATGAAAGGATAAAATATTTTTATTTTAATAAAGATGATATAAAATCTTTATATAAATTATTTTTAGATAAATATAAAGAAAAAAAAAAAATAAATA
>Ga0209850_1000092_pt1 | contig 10099 bp, 4 predicted proteins | sample GWRWT2_2Sept14_FD_187193 | JGI IMG/M metagenome (GOLD analysis project Ga0209850, IMG submission 187193) | Sand microcosm microbial communities from a hyporheic zone in Columbia River, Washington, USA - GW-RW T2_23-Sept-14 (SPAdes) (version 2) ...
TCCTAACATTTGGCACCATTCACATGTCACTATCCTGCACTACGACGATGACTGGATTCCTCTAGTATGGGTTTCTCATAACCCAACTTTTGAGTCGAACCGACGTCTTCAGGTGCAGCAGCAGCTCGCCACCCTCCACCACTCCTCCATCCAGCAGGACCTTCGCATTCTCTCAATAGGCAATCGTCATTCATGGTGGACTCGCTTACGTTTTTGTCAGTAACTTCTCAAGCCTTCAACATGTCATTTCTACTCATTTTAATGATGTGTTTATCGCTTTCATCTTCTCACCACATCATTTTTGAACAGGTGGGCGAGATGGCTAGTTCAGTTACTTACATTCACGTCAAATTCGAAGTCAGCTTTGATGATTTTCAACAATACTACGACCACTATATCAGAAAACTGGACCACATAGCAGATAGCTTTAAATACGATGAGAAATTCTTTTCATCCATCAAATACAACGACCCAATACTCAAGGACTTCTACAAACACATAATAGTAAGTCATCTTAACTCAATCCGGAACCTCTGTGAACGACGAAAGAAATTTGCGGTTTCAATTCTCCATTCATTCGAAGGTTTGCGCAATGCTATGCCTCGAGTTGAATCGGATGACGGCCGTATTCATCACATAGACAAACGTCAAACAAAAAATAAGACCGAATCTCCAGCACGACAGTTAGCAGACAAAATGATGAGCCTGTCTTCAGTCAACCTCATCGCCAAATCCTTCGCCAAAACTACTACCATAGTCAGACAACCTAGAGGTTTTATATCTTTAGGATTGGGTACTTTGGGAACGTTTATGGGCCTCTACAATACTTTTCAAATCAGGAATCTCCAAAGGGATCTAGAAAAAACACAGGATGCGCACAATAGATTAGTAGAAGTAGTTCAAAACAATTATATGCAAATGTTACAATTAAATTTAACCGTACAAACCCTTATACAAACCATTAACTTTACTCAAGCCTTTGACATTTCCACTATGGCCGCAGAACTTTTAGATATTGAAAATACTTTAAGAAATAGATTAAACCAAATGGTTCACGCAGTTCAAAAAGCACAAGACCATAGACTTGCTATGGATTTCCTTCCAGCAGACCAACTAAAAATACTTTACGACAAAATACAAGGCCAAGCTAATAACCTAAATCACAAATTACTTACCACACAACCCTCTGATTTATTTCAACTTGAATTAAGTTACTTTTATGACGGTCAAAATATGCAAATGCTTTTACATGTCCCTGCCATACCAAAAGATTCTTTACTGAGATTATTTAAACTGCATCCCTTTCCATTACCTATAGACAAGAACTATTCAGTTATACCAATGGTTCAAAATGAACTTCTAGCAATCTCCTCTGGATTTAATAGGCTTTCAGCACACTTATCCAGTGTAGACTTGTTGGGTTGTCATGCGGTAAACAATGTTTACCTTTGTGAAAGACATGGCGTTTTGCACAAACAACTTAATAATTCTTGTCTCGGTGCCCTATACCTACAGCATTTTCACATAGTCCAAGAAATCTGTCCTCTGTTCATTCAACCAGCCACCGAAATGGTAAGACAACTCCTCAATAATTGGTTCCTCATATTTTCACCTCATCCTCAAACCGCCTATATTTCCTGTCGAAATGGCACCCAAGGTGAAACCTATATCAAAGCCGGTATCACAAATCAACACTTATCCCCTGGTTGTCAACTAAACCTCAATGCCCATCTCCTAACTGCTGATTATTCCATTAACCTTCCAACCGACATAATCCATTTCCAATGGGATTGGGACACCCAAGATTTATTTTATGATGCTACAAATAGTATCGAAGACCTCATTTTATCCGGAATTGAAAATCCTACTGTTCAAGATTTATCTGAATATAAATTATCTAAACCCAATAAAAAATGGATGGCTCTGCAAATTTTTATTAGTTTCATCTGTAGCATCTTAGCACTTAGCTTGATTGCTTTATTAATTGGCACTTTTCTGATTCATCCAAAACTCTTCAATACTCAATTTGTTAAATTTCTGAAACCTGTTAAAAGGACTAATATTAATAATCCTCCCGAAGAAATTCAAATGAATGTTCTTTATCCGAATTGTCCCATTCCCTCACCTCAAGCCTTTAATGATCAGCTCCATAGATTTGATTGATTCTTTTTATCAATAAAACCTGTGTATACAAGTTTTAAAAGATAGGGAGAGTTATTCTATCGATTCACAATTCTATGTAAACTTGTATATGTTCAATTTGTGTCACATGTTCTAGTTATGTTTATGTTATCTCTTATCAGTTTCTCTTGTATGATTTCTAGAATGAAATAAACTTTAGTATGAGATTAGAATCTAAACTGTCTACTTCTTTTAGCGACTTTGTTAAGGGGTCTTAACAGAAAAACTGGTGGCAGTTCAGTGTGATATTTAAAACTTTAAAAGAACTTTAAAAACTTTAGATTCACATTGTGAAAGATTAACTTAGCATATGAAATCTGATAGCAACTGCTAAGTATTGAACGATACTGAAGAACCACGAGAGTCAGACGGTATCTAGTAGGCTAATCAAGTCTCAAACAGCTCAACTGATGTCCAATTAGATGTAAGTAACGAGAGTTCACTGGCACTAATTGAAGAAGTTTTTAACCTTTAGCGAGTGTTAAAAACTTAATCCTACAAACCTTGAAGTCATCTCAAAAACTACAGGGAGCAACTTGCAGGAAATTGTTTTTCAAAAGACAAGTATAATCAAGATTATCCATTTCTTTTCTAAAAATATATTGTTAGCAAGAACTAAAACTGTACGATTAACAAAGTTAAATCGGTCAATCAGTATACTAGTTCTATGTACTAACTTTATTAGAAAACGAAAAGCGATTCTGATTGAAACTTGGAATTTAAAACAATCTTTAAAAGTGTAGGAGTTTTTAATTAAACACACACTTTTACATCAGGCCAGCTACCGGAAAATAAATGATTGAAGTGGTCAAATATTTTTACCCTCAATTCATTTTATTTTTCACATCTTTATCTTCTCATCTATCCAATTTTCACAAAAGATAATTAGTCAACAGAATCTCACAAGGAAAGTGGGAGGATTGACAGGAGAAAATAGTCAACAGAATCTCACAAAGGGAGTGGGAGGCTTGACCGAGCAAAAAGAGACACGCCTACAAAAACACAGGAAGCTTTGAGATAATTGAGATCTCAAAAAGAATTTTTGTCAACAGGAGACAAAAATTACACATTCATTCAGATAAAGAAACCGCAGAACGTAATTAAAGGCAGATAAAGTAATTGTGATTATTCAATTAATTTTGAATCTTTCGCATAACTTTACTCGACCTATATTACGAACAAAGTCCAAGTGTAATTAAAGGTAGATAAAATAATTGTGATTATTCAATTCATTTGAATCTTTCGCATAATTTTACTCGGCCTATATTACAAAAAGCCATAGTGTTAAAAGTGATCAATAAATAATTACAAACGTTAAATCTAACGCTTTCGTATAATTTATCTGATCTAATCTCACAATGGCTGGACAACAGGCAATTCAAGGGGCACTGCTTCAACATGAGAGAGTCAGAAAATCTACCGATCTACCCAATTTCTATGGAAACAAGGAAAAGGACGTTGTCGAAGCACAGGATTTCCTTGATCGATTTGAAATCGCCAGCAACATTGCTAGATGGGTTCCTGCACCAGCTGATGGGGCTCAACCAGACACCTCTCAAAAATGCGAACAATTTTATATGCTTTTAAGAGGTCAAGCCTCAGATTGGTGGAAATCTCTCAGTGACATTCCGGATTTTAATTATCGTGACTGGAATGCAGTTAGACCCGAATTTATTGCCTCATACTGCCCAAGGTACACAGCACGAACAGCTTGTCTCTCATTTGGAGACCTAGTTCAACGAAATGGTGAATCGGTACACGACTTTTACCTACGAGTCAGTAGAGCCTATCAACTTCTAAAAGATACCAGATATCCCGAGGTCACTGACCTCAGACTAGCTCAACCAGACCTCGCTGCCGAGGATGGTCGCGCAGACCGAGTTGAAGCTTTTGGGGATGCTGCCAAACTAGAAGGCGTCGAAGACATGGGACGCTACATTATCCAACAATTATTTACTGCGGGACTACACGAAGAAATACGGATCAAAACTATGGAAGCGGATACCCGTACGCTCCATAACGCATACCGTCGAGCAATGATCGTCGAAACCATCATCAAGGACAAACGTGGCTCTAAACCCTTAGTTACTCAAATTGCTGAGGCCTCGGATGATGATGAAGAGCCTGACCAAGATGATGAAGACGAGGAACTTCTCGAACAGGTCAATGCTATCCGTATATCGCGAGGAAAACGTCCAATCAGGTTTTCTTCCCGACCAAAAGGTAAACTCAATGTTACCTGTCGTTACTGTAAAAAGAACGGTCATTTTCAACGAGAATGTCGAAAACGTATAAGTGAACGAGCACCCCTGCTCGATCAACACGGCAAAGCTTATACCCCTCTTAACAACGGAAAAATTCATACCATCGAAGAAGAAGAGAGTCCGACTGGTGATAGAGCTGATATCAACTCTATCGATGCGGCTCACTTTTACGGCATTAATGCTATCCAAGAGGAAAACAATCCTTTAAACTACCGAAGGATGTTTTGAGATCCTCTTCGAAACATCTACCTGACAAAGTGAGGAACTTCATACCAGACACTATCAAAACCTTAGCTCACTCAATTAATGCCATAAAATCGACAACTCAAAGACCGTACGCAACCGCAGATATAGGCTCGATGAAATTAAAATGCCTCTTCGATACAGGAGCAGATGTCAGCTGTATCAAAACATCTACTTTTGCTCAAACTCAACTGACAAAAGTACCTTTCGAATCTTCGGTCGCGAAAAACTTTCGCGCTGCTGGTGGCCAAAAATTACAACTATCCGGTAAAGCCACCTTACCTATCCAAATCGATCGCAAAACGGTCCACCATCCTTTTTACTTGATCGATAACTTAAACGAAGATTGCATCTTAGGCATTGATTTCATCACCGAACATTCACTAAATTATTGTCCCCAAAACCGACAATTCTTTTGGCCTGGTGATAAGCAATGGGTGAACGGGATCATAACCATGTCCCAATCAGACATTATACCTGCTTTATCCAGCAAAGTGATCAAAGTGAATGTAATCACCGATTTACAAACTAAACCCTCAAACAATTCAATTATTAGTGCTTGTGTTGGTTCTGAACTAAAACCACTTTTAACTAGTGTACCGTGTTTATCTGAAGTCAATAGTGATGGCAAAATTAACATTTTAATTAAAAATTGTGCACCCGTTGACATTTCACTCGATAGAGACGAGATTATCGGTAAAACCGAAAATTTGTGTGACAGTGATTTTGTGCAGCTCGACCCATTGGCTTTCAAAACAATGGAGGATATATACTCTATTGCAAAAAAGCCAATTTCGAAAGACACAGACAAATTTATTCGTGAAAATGTTAAATTAAATGTACCCAGTGCTGAAAAAGACAGCTATTTAAACTTATTGTGTGAACATTGGGAAACATTCAGCCTAGACAAACATGATCTAGGGCTCTGCAAAGTGCTTCAACACGATATTGAACTGAAAACAAAAGAGCCAATATATGTGAAACAATTTAAAATTCCAGAAGCACACATGAGTGAAGTGAAAACCCAGTTAGCCGAATGGCTCAAATTAGGAGTGGTCGAACCATGCAGGAGCAAATATAACAGTCCAATATTTGTAGTAGCCAAGAAGGATGGAGGACTTCGAATAGTACAAGATTTTAGAGCCCTAAACTCTGAAACCTTTGTAGACAAATATTCGATGCAGGATGTCAACGAATGCGTAGCCGAAATAGGTAGATCAGGGTCAACAATATTTTCGACTCTCGACCTAACCTCAGGCTTTTGGCAAATGCAACTACATCCAGAAGCAAAGAAAACTACAGCCTTCACTATCCCAGGTGTAGGCCAATTTTGTTGGAAAGTGGCTCCCATGGGACTTCTAGGATCTCCGGCCAGTTTTCAGAGACTAGTGGAAACCGTACTCAAAGACATTCCTAATGTTATTGTGTACATCGATGATCTCATCATCCACACTGGCTCACACCGGAAACACCGAGAGACCTTGAGGTTGGTCTTCGATCGACTTCGAGCCAACAATCTAAAGGTAAATCTCAAAAAGTGTGAATTTGGCAGTCCCAATGTATCGTATCTAGGTTTTCGCCTAACTCCGGAAGGCATAAAACCAGGACTCGATAAACTAAAGGCCGTAGGAAAAACTCTTCCTCCTACAAGCGTGAAAGAAGTTCGACAATTTCTTGGTTTATGCAATTTCTTTCGAAGTCATGTAAAGAATTTTGCATTAATCACGCATCCTTTGACCAAACTCACAACCAAGGAATCACCTTGGAAAAGAGGACCTTTACAGCCCGAAGCTCTAAAAGCCTTTAGAGAACTCCAAACTATCTTGTGTTCCGAACCAGTCATTGATTATCCACGAAAAAATAGACAATATGTGTTAATCACAGATGCAAGCTTCGGAGATGAGAAAACACCAGGAGGACTAGGAGCAATTCTCTCACAAGTAGATGATAAGGGTAAATATTATGTTATAGCTTATGCCAGTAGAAAACTAGCTAAACATGAACAAAATTATACCCCTTTTCTACTAGAGATGCAAGCTGCTCTATGGGCCATGGATCATTTTCATGTTTACCTAAAAGGTAACCACTTCACCTTAATGACAGACCATAAACCTATGGAAACATTAGGGACCATCCACACAAAGACCTTAAATCGACTACAAGAGGCTATGAATACCATTTATAGCTTTAATATAGTCTATAAAAAAGGTTCTGAAATGCCAGCTGATTTTCTAAGTAGGCATGCCATCGACAGCATCTCCTGGGACAACCTATCACTTCAGCGAGCTCAACAAGAGGATCCTCTCCTGACAGCTATCATTAATTTTCTATACAATCGTATGTTGCCAGACACCACCAACCTGCAAAGTTTGGTGAGGACGTATGCCAACGATTGTTTTATGGAAAATGGTTTGCTGTGGAGAAGACTGAAAAGACAGGGCGAAACGCCACAGATAGTGCTATTTGTGCCTCAAAACATGAAACAGGACATATTAGCTGAGGCTCATGGTGGTCAATTCACAGGCCACGACGGCATTTACAAAACCAGAGAAAGAATTCTACAGTGCTACTATTGGCCAGGTATGGATAGAGACATAAATGACTTTATCAAAAGCTGTGTAAAGTGTCAGCAACGTGTTAAAAACAATAAAACCAACAACACCTTGCTCCAACCTTTACCCCAATGCTCTACTCCTAACCAGAGAATTCATGCTGATCTTTTTGGACCCTTAAAAACCTCGGGTTCAGGCAAAAAGCACATTTTATGCATCACAGATGCCATGACTAAATATGTCGAGCTAGTAGCTATCCCAGATAAAGAGGCTCAAACTGTAGCCGAAGCTATCTTTAATAGGTGGATTTGTAGATATGGCTCACCTCTACAGATTACCACAGATGGCGGAAAAGAATTTTGCTCTAAGCTCTCAGACAGATTATATGATCTTATGAAAATAGATCATTTAACCACCAGTCCTTATCACCCTCAATGCAATTCTCAAGCAGAGGTGGTTAACAAAACTATAGCAAAATACCTAAGTTCATTTGTAGATCAAACCACATTAGATTGGGAATTATACTTACCCCCTCTAATGTTTGCCTACAATACTTCAATCCATTCAACCACTAAATTTTCACCTTTCTTTCTCACCTTCGGTCAAAAACCTAGAGCTCCACACTTTCCTGCTCCTGATTTAACTCGAACCTTTTATGGTGAATCAACAATTGATGAAATGTGGTTAAGGCTACAACAAGCCAGAAAAATAGCTATAGCTAACAACGAACAAGTAAGGGACACTTATGAACAAAACTTTAATGACAAAGTGAACCCTACCAATTATGTTATTGGTCAACAAGTGTTTTTAGATGAGCATAATTTTCTAAACAAAAATAGAAAACTCGCTCCAAAATATTCTGGGCCTCATGTGATACAAAAACTATTACATGGTACTAATGCGCAAATTAAACTAAAAAATGGACGCTCTACTATAGTACATTTAAATAGGCTCAAACCTTTTTTATCTAACAACGATCAAATGGTGGAAAATGAGACCGTTGTAACTAATCAACAAAATTCCCAGATCGTTCCTTTTGATCTAGATGAAGACAATTCTCCACCCCCTCCTTTCCACACTTTCTGTAAAACCCCTAATTTACTTCCAACGCTTCCAACTCACCCCCCTAGCCAACCTATAGTTGCTCCAGCAAAAAGGGGAAGGGGGAGACCTAAAAAGAGTGTTAGTGCACCAAGTGGAGAGAAAGAGAGCGAGAGAAGGGAAGAAATAAACATTCCCCCTCCTTCTGAACATGTGACAGAGACACCTAAACAAAACATTGTGACCAGATCACAATTAAAACAGATGTCAGAAGCTCAAAAAGCTGAATATTTTGCAGTTAATTTTCTCAGTTGTGTTGAAAAGATAAACGCTCTATTAAGTGATCAAAATTTTCAAAACAATTTTTCAAAACAAAAACTTAATCAAAGTGATAAAAATATTCAACAGTGCGCTCAAAACAATAAAATACTTTCAAAATTTTGCGCTGATATCAGTGAATGTGAAATCAAAAGAAACTTTTTCGCTCAAAACTTTGTGTCAAGTGTTAAAAGACTTAAAAAGAAACGCAAACAACATGGCTCAACAAATACTGGGTGGACAAAGAATCAAAAAAGGGCCTTTAGGTTATATGGTGACATATACGGGCCAACAGTTAGAGCAGATGAACGGCTGGTGGATCAGGGAAACCCGCACCCAGTGGCCATCATTAACCCTCCTGTTGAACCAGGAGAGGGGAATGACCCCGGAGGTGACGCGGAACCCGAACAATCTGACTCCGACTCCTTCCTCTCCGGATCGGATGACTCCGACTCCGACCCAGGAGGATTCGACCTCTTCGACCATGACCAACCAGGATTACAAGGAGATTTGGGACAGCCTCACCAAGCAGGAGGTAACAAGCCTCCGGACATCCATGTCCCGGAAGCTCCGCAGGCTCAAGTACAGCCCCAACACCACGGGGGAGCCTTGCCACCACTGCAACCGCAACAACTGCCCCTACTTCAGAGACTTAAACAACTTGTCGTCCCCTATCCAGACAGGGCTATTGCTGAACCGCATCAAATACCACCACCCGCTGTACAGCTGCCCCAGCCTAAGAATATGCCCGCAAGAGCACAACCTAATCCACCGGATCCTGTACCACCACCCCCTATACAGCCCGATGCACCTCCTCGTCATCAGGATCTTCTTGGCGGCGAAATTCCAGTTGGGGGACTTCCACATCCCATGCAAATACAAGTGGGTAGGGCTAGACATCCCCTATCTAAGGAAGATTCATCGCACACCATCGACTCGCCAAAAGCTTCGCCGCATTCAATGGCTCGATCAGCTTCTCCCGGAAAAACACTTCCTACAGCTCGCTTCAAAACATCTTACCCTGTTAAAAGACAACACGAAGATGCTTCAGCTTTGGCTGGGTTCTCTAGAACCCCCTCACCGACGTCTCGCCAGAAAACTAGACCTCACTCTGCTGGAGACCTCACAGGGCACTCCCTGGCCGAACAACTGTCACCTATGGCCAGTCCATCAGCTCAATCACCTGTGCCACGAATTGGTCCCAGAGAAAATCTGGAAAACACCCCTGGCACTTCACATTCAACAGCAGGTCCTCGATCGCCTCAACAACTCGCGCAAGAGGAAGCGCGAAGAGATGAACGCGTCAACAAGCTCCTCAAAGCGCGCAAAACGCACTTAGAGCTCAAAGAACACCTCGAACGCATGAAAGCTGGGTCGCCTCTCACAACACCTCGACCCACTAGAAGCACATATAAAGCTCCTGATATTCCACCTTTACCATCAGTTCCTATGGAATATCGAAGGCGACAACATCAATCTGATTCAGACTCAGATTAATAA
>Ga0209850_1000096_pt1 | contig 9663 bp, 11 predicted proteins | sample GWRWT2_2Sept14_FD_187193 | JGI IMG/M metagenome (GOLD analysis project Ga0209850, IMG submission 187193) | Sand microcosm microbial communities from a hyporheic zone in Columbia River, Washington, USA - GW-RW T2_23-Sept-14 (SPAdes) (version 2) ...
CCTGTTCGAGTGTTACGTCATCATCGACTTCCATTTCAAAGATACGGCCATCGGGCGCTTCATATTCTGCAATTTTTGGCATATCTACTCACCCTTTGGCCTAAAATTTCTAACTTTCCCCATTGGTGGACTACTGAGTACCGCTGGATCATTGCGAGATGCACCAATATCGGCTTCCGTAATTGGCTCCCACACAACCCTCTCCTTGAATCCTTTTGTTTTACCAAAGTGCTCGTTGTATCTGTCTATTTCGTCATTTACGCCGTTTACCAAGTGTTCTGCTACTTTGTTTAACTGGCGAACTGTGAATTTCGCACCTCGACCCGCCTTTACGTTAGCAATAGAATCTGCCGCAATTGGCCATTCCTGTAATGTCATTGTGCCCACAGATCCACCGAGTAGGGTTTTTATGTCCGAGACACCTACCTTTTTCAACGTTTGCTGTATTTCTGACAGCAAATCATTGGCTCGTTGGGTATCACCGGGCGCATACTTATAGCCCTGCTCTATTGGATGAACCAGGTTACTAAACCCAGGCTCTTTCACAAGCGATTTAATTTTACCAAATACCTCAGAAGAAAGGCCATCCATCGCCTCAATACGTGTATTTCTCTTAGCCCAATCGACTTCTAATTTTCCGCTTAATTTTTGCTTTTCTGCTTCTTTTTTGGCACCGATTCTCATCTCCTCCAGTTGTGTCATTCTGTCATTATCTGCATTATTCATCCTCTCCATTAACGCATTACGATCCTTTGCCGCCTGTGCTCTTGCAGCAATACTTTGCGCAGTGTTTGCGGCAGAAGCCTCTCGTATGGCGGCAGTGTTTTCAAGGGATTGCATTTTTTCATCATGTTTCCAACCAGGTATCTTCAGCTCGTTGTCTGTCTTTGCCGCGGTTAATTTATTTTTTACGAGTTGGTCCTGTCTCATCTGAGCGGCTTGAGTATATGCAACAGCCATCTTGGTATTCCCAACACTATTGAACCTTTCTGCGCCTTTCAGTAACCCTTCTGGGGTAGAGTGGTCAATTTCCCTCTGGATAAAACTAACCTGTTCTGCTTCTGATACATCTGGGTTTTCTAATCCAAGCATATTTGCAACAGGTCTGGCAAACCCTGCACCCGCCATTCCCATCATATATTTTGACGCACTGAGTGGATCAAGTTTAGCAAGCTCTAAGGCATCTTGTTGGGAAGACCGAAATTGCTCACGGTCTGCCTCGTAGGGGCTTCTTCCGATCATTGAAGGTATCATTCCACCATTTGCCATATTACCCCCACTTAGCCCTTGCTTGCGCTTCAGCGTCAGCCTTGGTCCTCATATCGTAATTTTTACCAAGGGTTGACCCCAACATGCCCAATCCGTATGCGTATGGGTTATACGCGTTAGATTGGTACATCGAGTTAGCTGCATCCGTTGTTCCGGCAGCTAATAGCTGCCCTGACCGATCTCTTGCCGCAGTCCCTTTTGCGCCTATATCTATACCCATATCCATGGCATTCTGAGCAAGTCCTTCAAGTTTTACTTGGCCACCTAATGCGGTATTGTAGGGGGAAAACGAATTGGTTTGGTTATTGTAGTAATTCGACATCATGTTTCCACCAGCGGTCGTCATGTCTACGCCAAATTTGGAATAATCCATGCCTCCCGCTGTGGAGTCTGCTGCCAACTGTAAGTCCTGCATCCGTTGGGCATTATAATAGGCGTCCATCTCTGGGTTGGATGGCCTAAATCCGCCATCTGTTGTACCACCTACAGCAAGCCCCTGCCTGCCCTGTCCCTGCAACGTGGATATTAACTCAGCGAGGCTTCTCTCCCTTGACGGATTAATGAGCGCCATCTGATCTTCCATGTACTTTCTTGCTTGATCCTGTGGCGAGGTACTCATATAGCTATTCCCTAATGACATAGCTCGCTGCCCGCCATTGAATAGTCCAATATTGTCAGTAGGAGACCTATTGAACTGCGCCATCCCTGAATCAATCATTGGAGTCAATCTGTCTTGTAGGGATTTTGTTTGCTGCGATGGGCTGTATCCGGCACTAATGATATTGCCGTTCTGATCCATGTCAAACTTTGATGACCCATAACGGGTTGTTACACCAACAGGTCTAAACTTGGCAGCGTCCGCAGCAATACGGGCAGCTTCAATTTGCGAGTTCGCCAGTGATTTGGATGCGTCCTTCGCGCTGTTTGCGGATAATAGTCCTCCGCCGACCATTGCGCCAGTCGCTGCAATATTGCCCCATCCACCAAGTGCGCCAACCATGCCACCAGCGCCGGTAACACCACCTGCGCCTAATGCGCCAAGGCTTGGTACCGATGACGACACCAACTGACCTGCTGCGTTAACATATGACCCGGCAGTGCCAGCAGCAGTAGCGCCAGCCGCTAACGTAGATGCCACATAAGGGGCAGCAAAATATACACCGGTCGCGGCTACGCCCACCTTTGCGACCCGTTTCCAGTCGTTCTCGTTTCCGGGGATCTTACCTACCAAGTTCCCAGTTGCATTTCCAATGCTGTCCGATGCGCTACTTACGCTTTCTCTGGCATCCTTGTATCGCTCGCTTACCCAACTCATTGTTCGAGGACTCCTTTTTGTCTAAGCATTTCCTCATGAGCAGGGTTTGTTTCTTTCAGCTCACCATTCTCTATGTACCCAATCAGCGCTCTTTCTGGTGTAACCACCATCGTCCCGTCATCCGAAACAAACATTGTATTGCCTTCATAGGTCAATACCCCATCTTTGACAGGCACAATGTCATTCTCTACTTTTATTTCGCCATTGTAAGGACTTCTTCCAGGAGAAGCAGCTCCCGTAAGCATTCCTTCGGGTTGTGGCATAGATTATTCCTCAGTTATGGGGAGAGCGGTGACTGTAACTGGGCGGTAAGGCGCAACATCGCAATTATGCTTTGTGTATTTTCGTTTTGCTGTAAGAGTTTGCAGCTGATCGTTTTCTGAAATTTTAGCAGGCTTCTCGTTTTCTAATACTTCTTCGTACCCCTCGTGCGTCCTTAATCCTTGGATATCACCTTCGTTGACAAATGATACAAGATTTCCTGATCGCTTACATCTAAATGTTGCCATATTATCCACCGTTTTGCTTTTATTTACTGTAGGCCGATTGAGAATATCAGTCAGCCTACAGCAACACTTTACCTATTATGCAGGTACAATTATAGCAACACCAGCATAGTCACGCAGCTCTTTTGTGCCAAACACGGTATCTGCCGTAACCAATGTTCCCAGATATTCTTGTTTGTATTGAGACTGAGTTCGCACCTTTTGCTGCGTGGCTAACGCAAGGGCGTCTTTGTGCAGCAGTAAACAGGCACGGTACTTTGTGTCAGTTGGGGACGATGTTGCCCAGTCCACAGTAAGACCGAATTCGTCAACAAATGACGCACCAGTTGGCGCGGCTGACGTAAAGGTTACAGACTGCGTACTCGTCACACTATTTCGGTGAATCCATGGACAATTCGAGGTCCCGATCACCTCGACGCCATATAGATTACCGATTCGACCTGTGACCAGCGTAGTACCATCGCCCCTAAATGCGTCCTGCGTGAACCTGTCAATTCCCCGGATGACCGAAGCTTCGACAGGTGGGATTACGAATGACAGTTCATCCGTGGCGTATTCATTATCCTCAAGAAATTGAATTGCCTTGCGTAAACCGGCATCCGTCAGAGCCGTACCGTTGTTGCCTGACCCTGAAAATGCGGTCACGCCGTCACCACCAATTACGGCAGTTTCATAAAGGTTGGTTGCTCCAGCAATACTTCCTCCGTTTAGACCAGCGCCCAATAGGTGAAGGGCTTGGTCTATTTTTCTCGCCAAGGCATACCCCGCGTCTTCTGTATAGAATCGCCGCATTGACGATTTTGCCTGAAGTTGCGAAATATCCTCATACATCTTTGAATATTCCCAATGTTGGTCAATGAGCACAGCAACGTCAGCAGCGGTATCCGTAACCAGTGTTACTTGAGTGTTCGCTAACTTTTGTGACGCATTTCCTCTACCTGGCACTGGGATATGCAAAGTGTCGTATTTTTTACCAACAAATGAGATATTGGTGACAAGGCGAGCAAGGGCTAGTTTCTTTTCCTTTGCTGCAATTACCTCGTCACTCCATTGCTCGGCAATAAACGCCGAATCCGTTGTGGTGGTTTGGTGACCTGATCCTAATGCCATATTATTTAACTCCTATAATCAATTAGTATACCCGGCCTTCCCGATACGCCAACGCTATTTCGTCCTGATTGGCCTCGTACTTTGCCGGATCTGTGATTTGCATTCTGATTAAACTCTGCCGACTAAATCGCTTCTTCGTTGTTTCTCCAGCTCCACCTACGTCAACTGAGGCTGCACGTATTGCAGAAGATCGAGATTCTCTATCTGCCTCACTTGTATCCGCTCTGCTGCTATTTGCGGCAACCTTTCTCAATTGCTTGAATGTGGAAAACAGTTCGTGCCCTGCGTCGAGGTCATAATCGACGGCCTGTTTGTACAAGGCTGTTCGGATCTTGCTTGCTGTAACCCACTCATTGAACGCAGGGTCTTTTACTATCTGACCTGCGTCTGGATGAAGTTCGTCAAATTCCCGCTTGATTTGTGCTCTCTGTGCAAGCAGTGCGTATTCTTGCGTGGCTTTGACGATTGGATTACTTTCAATAGATCTACGAACAGCCTCTTCTGGGTTATCAAAAAAGTCCAACTTATCGTCAGGTTCTTTTTCAGGCGGTTGTGAAATTTGTGATTTTATTAACTGGTCTGCCAGCTTCCTAACTTCCCCCACCTCTTGAGCGTGCCTACTGGCGAGTCTTTCCGCCTCTTGGTGCATCTTGATGACGTCTTGGATTGCTTTACCTTTGTATTTCTCAGGTACGTCATCTACAGGTGGAGCTTCTGGCGTAATAACGGGTTCGCTTGGTTGTAGTTGGTTATCAACTGCCTCGGATTCGTCACCAGCTTCATAAAGATCATCTACTATTTCAACCACTTTCGTTCTCCTGCCCATCTTGGGTTATAGGAATTTAAATAATCCTCCGGCCAAATGGCTTATGGAGGAGATGTTATTCTTCTACCACTATACTACGCGATTGTCAACTACTCATTGGCACCTTCCCTTTGTCGTTTCGCAGCGTTCCGCCTTGCGTGCTTTTCTCGAATCGTTGCCCACTTATCATGGGCCGATGGAAAGTGTCCGGATGTTCCATCAAGTCGTATTGTGGGGGTAGATATAATTCGCATCGCCTTTCCTCCGCACTCGCAATCAACCACCTTCTCCTTGTGATTGATGAACTTCTCTTTCACTGTTCCACAAGACTTACATGCAAAATCAAGCATTATCCTCATTGCCCTATTCCTCTGGCTCATCCTTGGGCGTAGTCAATTCATCGAATACTGTCTCGCTCATCTCCTTCATCGACAACATCCAACGTAACACACTCAGTTCGCCTTGTTTGAACATAAGGGTGTCCACAGTCACCCCATCCAATCGGTTAGTTGAATCTGCTGCTCTCCGAAGATCTTCCATCAGGTCTTTCCAGCCTTTTGTCTCAAACATTTTGAATCGCTCGACATAATAGTCCTCAAGTTCCTTATTCATTTGGTTGTCCCTTGTTCATACTGGAAAGTAGTTGGTTTTCTGAAATATCGCGTGTGTTATCAATGGCTTTTTCCTCAAGCATCAATTTGGATATCTTGTATCGTCTGTCAAAGTCTTTGTCCTCTTCTCCGTTTTGAAGATTCGTTGATAGTGCCGCAATCAACTTGGCTTTTGCGATTGATGGTGCGTCGATTGTATCCTGCTCAATATTCTTTATCTCCGCTGCAATTTTCGCAATCTTCGCTTCATTTAACGCTGCCTCTCCCTGCGCTTTCTGTTGCTCCGCCTGCGCCGTTGCCGGGTCAGGCTTCATTGCTTCGCCCAATTGGGCAATTAGCTCCTCCCGCTGAGGGTGTGAGGAATTATGCAATATGCCTTTCATTAATACTGGGGTGAGTGGGGATTGCGCACCAAGTGTCTGAATCAGGAATGCTATCTGCTTTTGTTCATGTTCTCTTGCAATTATCCCAAGCGTACCTGTAGGAATAAACGTAACGTCTACCGATGGATACCGCGCTGCGTCATATTGCATCCGTCGCCAGATCGACTTATTGATAAACGGAATCAAGAAGTCTTCCTGAAAATTAACGAGTACCCGTTTGTATTTCTTGATCATGGTGGCTGTAGCCATATCCATATCGCCATCTCTGGACACCTGTGAAGGTGAGCCAGCTGAGTCAATTGTACCAGTGGCCATGAGCAGCATTCGCTCAAATTCCTTACTCGCGACCAGCGCATTATTGTCCGTTACGCCAAGGTCTATTCTTTTTATAATTTCATCGGCTGGGCCAGTGGTAAAAAACGTGTTACCTGGGTATGCCTCAAATGTCTTTCCTCTTGGGAACCTTGTTGAGTCGATGCCGAACATTGGCGCATTGGTCAAAGCAAGCGAGTCCAAATGTGAGCGCATTGACCCATCTATTCCCGACTGCATATTAAACGCTTTCTCAACTGTCCCTCTGCCCAAGATCCGATTTGGTACGGTATCGGATTGCGCAGTAAGGACCGGCCGGTCCTTCATCATATAGGGCGATTCTTCACGCTTCAGCAATAACCCACCATTGGCAATAACCACAATTGCCTCGACCATATCGGAATAGTCGTCCGAATCGGCAACATCCCCCTCACCGTTCGTCAGATACTCTCTTGGCACAAGACCGTAGTATGTGAGCAAAAGCCCTTTATTCTTATCAAAGGCTACGGCTTCTACCAACTCCTCCTTCTCGCTCTGGGAGTAAGTCGCCTCAATATCTACGTTTAGATACTTTCCGTTTTTTATTCCCTGTTTAATGGTGTGGATGGACACGTACTTCTCTATCGCGCACCCAAGACAGTTGTTGATCTCAGTACCATTCGGGTCAAATAGGAAATTCTTAGGGTTTACTGGGTTGAGTTTAACAAACGTCCTTTTCCCCGGTGTTGTGCCATGTGCAAACTTGTCATTGCCTAAAGGGATTTCCATCGGGGTATAAATATCTTCCTCCCCAATTACTATTTCGCCAATCATTGTTCCATATATTTCACCCATCAGGGTGATCTGATCAAACGATTTGCGAATTTTGTCCCGCTTAAAGTCCTCTGCCAGCAGCGCCTTAATCTTGGCTACATCCATGGGGCCATTCTGATCGTCAATATCGTCAACAATATCGAAAAACTCACCTTGGCCAAAAATAGCTTCCATTATTTCAGCATGTCTTGTTTCCACGGCCTGTTGTGTGGCAGGTGATATTATCCTACTGCGTTCACTTTTGCGTAACTTGTCAGAAGCACTCCATTCTCCTCGCCAAATTCGCTCATACTTCAGCCAGTTATCTAAATAGTTGGCGTTCCTATATTCCCGCCATGAGTCAGTCTGTTCCAAAACAAACGACATCAGCTTTTCATCGCCATCCGTCAGTTTGTAAAACTTACTAACTACTTCGTCTTGATCAACGTCGTCAAGTATCTGAGGGTCATTGCGATTGATTATGATATTTGCCATTGGTTATTGTCCTACTTTGAAAATACGGTAAATTGGACTAAAATCCACATATTTCATCCATCACAATGTAATTGTAGTCATCGTTATTGCGATTTCCGCCATATGGGACGGTAACCAGGTGCGCAATCATTGATAAGGAATCCAAAAGGTCATCGTGAGTACGAGGTGAGGGGAATGCAATCATTTCTCGTCTGAACTGATCCCAATTCTCATTCACGTTGAACTCTATTCGGCCATGTTCCATCATCCCCTGAAGCGCGTATGATATCCTATTGATCTTTGATGACCCACTTGTTGAAATTGGCTTGATGTTTGGGTAAATCATGTTGTTCTTGCGCATCAAGTCTGTAAAGTAGGGAAGAAACGCCCTTGCCAACGATCCACGCTCTATTCCAATACTCAGTGGCTTAAATGTACGGATGGCCATCATCACACGAACGGACGCTTCCCTGACGTCCCACCGACCATAATCTATCTTATGTACCCACCATTTGCCAGTAGGGGTAACTTTTACTATCGCAATTGCAAAATTATCAAGATGTTTTTTCTTTTTCGGGTCAATTACGCTTTCAAATCCCGCTGGGTCAATAGTTATGTAATAATCCCCTTCTATTGGGTCAGGGCCATGCTTAAACCATTCCATCTTTAATAAATTGGCCCCGGATGTAAACCTGTTGGCCATATATTCTTGCTCAAATACCGCTGTAGATAGGGTGCGTTTTGCAGTCTCTATTTCATCCCGATCAATCGTTTCATTGTCATAAGTGGTCAATAGCGTAGCAGCCCAGTCCTTGTCCACTCCGCTTTCGGCATAATCGAACAAGTCATTAAACTGGTTGTCACCTGGTTCAGGTGTTCCAATAAACATTGCCCCACCCTTCATATCCGTAAGCGCAGGGCGTATTACCATAGGCCAAACATCAGGCTTGAAATCTTTTATTTCATCAAGAACAACAAAGTACAGTTTTAATCCACGTAGGTTATCCGGCTTATCCGCACCAGCGACATAGATAGTCACCCCATTGATCAGTGTCACTTCCATGTGGGTGTTACTTACTGATCGAATAATCGACTTTCCTTGTTCGAGTAGGGCGTTCCATGCCAAACGTCTAGCCATGGCTTGTGTGGGCGCAACATAGGCTACGCCAGCCGTCTTATCCGGACACTCTATGCCCTTTATCAAAGTCTTCTTAATAGCCCCGCTGGTCTTACCGCACCGTCTGCCCGCCATGATTACAGAAAACCGAGGGTTCTTCTTGAACTCCTTCATTTGCCAGTTGAGTAATTTAAACCTCAAATCAGCCATCAGATGCCGCCATTTCCAGATATCCGCGCAGCAGTCCAGTTATTATCCACTCCACTTTCGGCATAATCGAATAGGCGATTAAACTGGTTATCGCCTGGTTCAGGTGTTCCAATAATCAGTGCGCTACCAGATTCACCTAGCATTGGCTGAACAATCTTGTCCCAAACATGTGTCGGGAAATAATGTATTTCATCAAGGGCCACAAAGTGTAACTTTATATCCTCGGGGAAATTGAGAGTATCTGCGCCAGCTAAATAAATAGTAACCCCGTTGACCAGTGTTATGGCCAATGATGACTTGTCAATGGATTCAATAATAGACTTTCCGTGTTGTTGAAATGCATCCCATGCTGACTGCCTAGCCATCCGAATGTTGGGTGCGATATACACTACCGCTGCACTTGGATCTTGGCACTCTATGCCTTTTATCAACGTCTTCTTGACAGCAAATCCTGTCTTATTGCCCCGCCTTCCTGTCATAACCACAGAAAACCGGGCGTTTCGCTTAAGTTCTTCCATTTGCCAGTTGAGCAATGAGAAGTTTATGGTTTTCATCAGTCATTTCCAATTAAGAATGGGTCATCGTTATCAATTGTTAGCCCTGTATTGGCTTTCGGAGTAATGCCATCAATGAATATATTGACCTGCTTGTCCGACGTATTGGTGACTTCCCGCTTATCCCCATAGGTGTCTCTATCCCACACACCAAGGAGCCATTTACGGGTGTCGAGCTGCAATTTGGAGCGGTACACATCTTTAT
>Ga0209850_1000099_pt1 | contig 9446 bp, 10 predicted proteins | sample GWRWT2_2Sept14_FD_187193 | JGI IMG/M metagenome (GOLD analysis project Ga0209850, IMG submission 187193) | Sand microcosm microbial communities from a hyporheic zone in Columbia River, Washington, USA - GW-RW T2_23-Sept-14 (SPAdes) (version 2) ...
TTTAAGAAAGTAGATTTAAACGACGTTAAAGAGCTTGTAAGTGAAGATATTGATATTGATAAATTCATTAAATTTGAAGAGATACAAGCACAAATTGAAAAGGTACGATACAAAACACACTACTCAGACGTTATAATATTAGATGCTTACTACAAGAAAGGTTTAACGATTAGAGGGATAGCGGCTAAGTTTAATATTGCACCTTCAACAGTGATGAGAAGTTTAAAAACAACTAAAGAAAAAATAAGAAATGAAATATTTGATATTAATTAATTAATATTTTTATTAATTATGGAAGATAAGAGAAAAAACAACGGAGGGCATAAGACAAATGGAGGACGTAAACCAATAGCAGATGAACAAAAAACAAATGCTATTTTTATTGCTGCAATTAAACAAGTTAAGAATGTTGAAACAGATGAGGAAGCAAGGATTGAACTTGCTAAAGATTTGTTAACTTTTGAACGTGGAAAAATATTCATTTCGGAGCATTTATTTGGTAAAGCAAAAGAAACAATTGAAAGTAATATTTCATTAAACGATTTTAGTATTAAAGACCTTGTTAACATTAAGTAAAAAATATAACGGGTTATTTTCAGATAGTCGTTACTTTGTAATAACGGGTGGTCGTGGCAGTGGAAAAAGTTTTTCTGTTACAACTTTTTTGCTTACACTAACTTACGAGGTTGGACACGTAATTCTATTTACAAGATATACACTTACTTCTGCTCACGTTTCAATTATTCCCGAATTTATAGAAAAGATTGATTTGATTGATAGACATTCAGATTTTCATATTACAAAAGATGAGATAATAAATTTAAGAACGGGTTCAAAGATTTTATTCAAAGGTATCAAAACAAGTTCAGGACAGCAGACCGCCAACCTTAAATCTTTAGCTGGTGTCACAACTTGGGTATTGGATGAAGCAGAAGAATTAACAGACGAAGAAACATTTGATAAGATTGATTACTCAATAAGGCATAAAGAAAAACAGAACAGAGTAATTTTAGTTTTAAACCCAGCAACTAAAGAACATTTCATATATCAAAAGTTTTTTGAAAATAAAGGTGTTGAGGGTGGAACAACGAATGTAAACGACGATATTACTTACATTCACACTACTTATTTAGATAATAAAGAAAACCTCTCTAAATCGTTCTTAGAGCAAATTAACGACATTAAAGAACGTAGACCCGAAAAGTATAAACACACTATTTTAGGCGGTTGGTTAGATAAAGCGGAGGGAGTTATTTATAACAATTGGAGAATAGGTGAATTTAACAATGATAACGGCTCTGTCTTTGGTCAAGATTACGGATTTTCAAACGACCCTACAACATTGGTAGAAACGTCAATAGATAAGGGTAGAAAATTGATTTATCTAAAGTTACATATTTATCAAACTCAATTAGTAACGACAGAATTAGCCAGGTTAAATAATCATTTTAGTAAAGGTGGATTAATAGTTGGTGATAATGCAGAACCTCGATTGATAAGTGAATTAAAACATCAGGGGAACAATGTTGTGGCTTGTGTTAAGCATAAGATTACAGAAGGTATTGAGATGCTTAGAGATTACGAAATGATAATAGATTGCGATTCTATTGATTTAATTAAGGAGTTGAATAATTACAGTTGGTTAGAACGTAAATCAGAAACACCAATAGACAAATTTAACCATGCACTTGATGCTGTTCGTTATGCAGTATCTTATCAATTAAGCAACCCAAACAAGGGTAACTATTCAATCTACTAAATACATTTACAAAATTAATCGTTTAAAAACTATGAAATTAAATTTAATAATTCCAACTTCATTAAGTGAGATACCATTGCTTCACTATCAAAAGTACATGGATATTTGCAAGAACAATACCGACCCTGAATTTTTAGGGCAAAAGATGATTCAAATATTTTGTGGAATTGAATTAAAGGAAGTTGTTAAGATTAAGTTCAATGATATGGTTGAATTGGTTAACCATTTTAATAAACTATTTAGCGAGATTCCAAAACTACAAACGACATTTAATATTAACGAGTTAGAGTTAGGTTTAATTCCTAACTTCGACAAAATAAGCTGGGAGGAGTATATCGAAGCTGAAACACATATTGTAAACTTTGATTCATTCCATAAAGCCTTAGCGGTTTTATATCGTCCTGTAATCGAAAAGAATAAGAAAGGTCAGTATTTAATTGCACCATTTAACAACGTCGATGAGTATGGTGAATTGATGAAGTACACACCTTTATCAGTTGCACTTTCAGCACACGTTTTTTTTTTGAATTTAGAAAGGGAGTTACTGAAGGCTACAATAAATTATTTAGAGAAGAGCCTAGCGAAACTGACGACAACCAATATGGAGATTTTAGCGAAGAATCTCAATTTAGCAAACAGTGGGGTTGGTATCAATCAATATATCAAGTTGCTCAAGGAGACCTTAGAAAGTTCGATGAAGTTCTCAAACTTGAATTATTTACCGTCCTTAACTTTCTGACATTCGAGAAGCAAAAGACACAAATAGAAATTAATCAAATAAAGAAAAATCAATTAAAATGAGTTACTTCGATATTTCAACAAAATTATACGATACATTAAACACTGACCCATTAGTTAACCAAGTTACTAAAGGGGATTTATCAGCAGTATTATTGCAGAAGCAAAATATGTTTCCTTTATGTCATATAATGTTTAACAATACAACATTTTCAAACCAAGTTGTTAACTACAATATTTCTATTATTTGCATGGATGCTGTGGATTTTAGCAAAGATGAAACAGTTACTTTGTATGTAGGTAATAATAATGAAGACGATGTAATGAATTCTACATTAGCAATACTTAACAGATTGTATGAACAAATGTATAGAGGTAGTTTAAAGATTAATTACGATATACTTTCAGACGCAACGTGCGAACCATTCTTTGATAAGTTTACCGATTCAGTAGCGGGTTGGACAATGACATTTGATATTTCAACAGAAAACACAATGGTAATTTATTGAGATGTTAGAAACTGAAAAAGAGTTAGAGAAGTTTGTAAGGTATGTTGTTTTAAAAAGTAGAAAAAATTTAGATACTTTAAAAAAGAATAGTAGTAAAAAACTATATTCCTCTATAAAGGGGGAAAGTAAGTTATTCAAAAATTCTTTTGGGGTTTACTTCTCAATGGAAGATTACGGACATTACCAAGATAAAGGAGTAAACGGATTAAAGAGAACACAAAACTCTAAATACTCTTTTAAAAAAGGTGTACCGAGTAGAGAAATGTTACAGTCTTTAGATAAGTGGATAATTAGAAAAGGAATAGCACCACGAAATAAAAAGGGAGAATTTATAAATAGAACGGGTTTAAAATTTGCAATAGCTAAAAGTATATTTAACAAAGGTATTAAACCAAGTTTATTTTTTACGAAACCATTTGAGGCTGCATTTTCTAAACTACCAAGTGAATTAATTGAGAAGTACGGATTAGATGCTATTACGTTATTTAATCAGACAATTGAACAACCCAAAATAAAATGAGTAGAATATTTGCAAAAAGTCCGTATATTATTTCAATCAATGAAGCCAGTCAGATTGGTGCTAAAGTTGAAATTTATTTAAAGAATGCACAATTAGGGACGGTTTTATATCCAACTTTACCAAGTTATACACTTAGCAAATTAATTGCTTCGTCAAATGCACCGACTTGTTATTTTGATGTTTCAGAATATATACAAAACTTTTTAAACACATTAAGTTATACAGTAAACACAACGACAGAGCCTAATTTTTTTAATGAAAGTCAATTTTGTTACGCTCGAATTAAACGATATAAATTAATAGGTTCTACATACACGTTAATTGATACGGTTGATTACACTTGCTTTAATGGTTACGTTTATAATACGGAAGGTATTAATATTGACTTAGGAGGTTACCTACTTCCAGAGGGTACTTATTATTATAATAAAGACTTAAATCCTGGTGATTTAGTTGTGGATAATACAAGCGGTTGGAAGTATAAATATACTGACTTAGTAACGGGAACAAATAGAACTTACACAAGTGTAGACTCAAGAGTTTTGCAACCGTTTAGAGTATATTCTAGTTACCTTGCTAATGGTAATAAGTTAGAGATATTAAACGCTTCTAACACCGTTTTAAAAACCTATTATTTTAGACCTATCGAAGCGAATAAATACGGAAGTGTTACGATTGATTTTGTAAATAAATACGGTGCTTTTCAAAGGGAGTTTTTCTTAGGTGCTTCAGTTGATAGTATGAATGTTTCTAATTCTGAATATAAAAGTTATAGAAATGTAGAAACGACATTTAATAGCCAAGAAAACTTAATGCAAACATTCAATGTTAATGGGACCGAGTCGATTAAAGTTAATAGCGGTTGGGTAGAGGAGTCATTTAAGGAAACTATTAAACAACTTTTATTAAGTGATAGGATATTAGTAAATAATAGACCAGCAAAACTAAACACTAAGCAAATAGATTTACAGAAAAATATCAACAATAAAATGATTAACTATCCTTTAGAATTTAACTTTACAAATGACATTATATGAATAGGGAAGTTGAAATTTATATTGAAGGGACTACGGTTAACAACTACGATAAAATTGATTTATTCAAAGATGAATTTATTAATATTTCAAGTTCAATACAGAATATACAAGATTTATCAAAAGTTTATACAGATTTTAGTCAAAGTTTTACAGTTCCAAGTACTCCAAACAATGATAGGATTTTTGAATATTTTTATCAGAACGATGTAGATAATTCAATCGACCATAACTTAAGAAGATATGCTTATATTGAGGTGGGCAAAACACCATTTAGAAGTGGGAAGATTCAGTTAGAAGGTTCTATTGTTAAGAATAACAAAGCAGAACATTATACAATAACTTTCTATGGTGATTTAGTTAGTTTAAAAGATACGTTTAGTAATAAGAAACTTTCAGATTTAGACTATTCAGCAATATCTAACCCATATACGGGTGCTGGAGTTAAAGCAAGATTGACAGATACTGCAACGGATTACGATGTACGCTACCCAATGATTTCGAGTGATGGATATTGGACGTATGCAGACGGAACAAGCACAGATTTAAGCACTTCAACGGGCAAATTATATTGGGACGAGTTGTTTCCTGCTATTAAAGTTTCAAAGATATTTGAAGCAATACAAACAGATTTTGGATTGACTTTTAATTCTAATTTTTTAAATAGTGATGTATTCAAAAAGTTGTTTTTATGGTGTAAAAATACAGACAACCAAGACGCTAAGATGAATGGTTATTCTATGTTAATTGATTCAAATACAGAATTTGCTAACTCTATAACTGGATTAATTCAAAATATTTATGATTCATCTACAAACTCATATAATTTAATATCTATATTTTCCAACAAGGCTAAAACTTCAGTTAGAATAATAATAAACAAACCAATTTGGTTAATTGGTTCTACATACATTTTTTATATTGATGTATATACAAATGGTGTACTAACTTCAACAAGTAAAATAGATTATAGCACCGATAATAGTGCAACAGTTTTAGAGGTTCCTTTTGGTACTTATGCGTATAATGTAAATTTTAAAATACGTTCTGAGCAAAATGTGAACGTTCAATATACAATAGAAGTTTCAAGAGAAAATTTTGACGGTTCTGAATTTTTAGGTGGTTGTTTTTCAGTTAAAAATACTGACTTAGTTTTATCTAATTCTTCTAACTCAATATATTTAAACGTTCCAAACATTACAATAGCGGATTTCTTTAGCGGTATTCTTAAGCAATTCAACTTGACTTGTTATGCAACTGCTTATAATACTTTTCAGATTGAGCCAGTTGATGATTGGTACAGTAAAGGTGCTATAATTGACATTACAAAATATGTAGATGTTAATGACATTAATATTGATAGATTACCATTATACAAAAACATTTCATTCAACTACGAAAAAAGCGAAAGTTTTATTAATAGAGCCTTTGGTGATGCTTCAAATAGAGAGTGGGGAGATACTTCCTTGAATTATGATTATGACGGTGGAGATTATTCAGTTAAGTTACCATTTGAAAATTTACAGTTTAGTAAGTTTAGTACTACACCTATGCAAGTTGCTTTTAGTTTGACAAAATATCCCGATTATAAATCTTACATTCCTAAGCCAGTTTTATTGTATTATAACGGTGCAATGACAACAGCAATTAAATTCTACGACGGTACGACAGAAACAACGGAAACGAACTTGGCTTTATTTGGTAATGATTTAAGTTACAACAATCAAATATATTCTTTAAACTTTGCACCCGAAACTTCAACATGGTATGACAAGCCAATTGAAAATAGTTTATTTGCAAACTATTACTTTGGTTACTTATCGAATTTATTTAACTCAAAAAACAGATTAACAAAATTAACTGCATACTTTCCAATATCGTTAATTACTTCATTGAAATTAAATGACAGGTTAATCATAAAAGATAAACGATATTTGATTAATACTATTAACTCAGAGATAACGAGTGGTAAAGTACAATTAGAATTGATACACGATTTTAGACCGATTAGAAATTCAACGGGCTTGTTCAATGTTGGTGATTTAGGCGGAACGGTTGAGGTTGGAGTTGGTTTAAGCACAACAGCACAAAGTAGCAACATATCGACAGTAACAACGGGTGTTACATTTAGCACATCGACAATTACAACAGATACAAATGTTTTGGTTACGATTCCTTCGAATCCTGACCCTAAATATATCTTAACTTCTCAAAGTGGAGAAATACTAATTAGTCAAGATTCGTTCAATATAAGAAGCCAACAAGGAGACGATGCAACAATAGTGATTGATGTAGATGAAACGATGATAGACGGTTCAACAGATGCTTATACAATTAATATACTACAAGAATGATAAAGAATATTTTAGAAATGTTAGCACTATCTAACTTCTACGGAGAAAGTGAAGCAATTGATATTGTAAAGGGTAAAAACGAAATTCCTAAAACGATAAAAGAAGCATATAAGCAAGGTGTTAGACAATTAAAAGCGGTGAAATAATGGCAGAAACTAAAGTAGTAAATTTAGAAGTAAAGACGAATGTTGAACCGTTAAAAAAACAACTTAAAGAAGCACAAAGAGAAGTTGAAGCATTAGCGGCAAAGTTTGGAGACACCTCAGCTGAAGCAGTAAACGCAGCACAAAAAGCAGCACTTTTAAAAGATGCAATAGGGGACGCAAAGTCTTTAACCGATTCATTCAATCCCGACGCTAAATTCAATGCTTTATCGGGGTCTTTGAGTGGGGTTGCTGGTGGATTCAGTGCTGTTCAGGGTGCTATGGGCTTAGTTGGTGTGGATTCAAAAAATGTTGAAGCAACACTATTAAAAGTTCAAAGTGCGATGGCTTTCTCTGAGGGCTTGAATAGTGTTTTAGCTGCTAAGGATGCGTTTAAAAACTTAGGCGCTGTAATCGGTAAAACTGCAATAGGGCAAAAACTTTTAACTGCGGCTCAAGTTGTAGGTGCTACTGTTATGAAGGCGTTAAACTTCGTAATGAAACAAAATCCTATCTTTTTAATTATTGCGGGTATTACAGCAGCGGTTGCAGCTTTTAAATATTTCACTCAAGCAACAGATTCAGCAGCATTAGCACAAGAAGAACTTAATAGAAAACAAGAAATTTCTATTAGATTAATGAAAATTCAACAAGAAGATGCAGATAAATATATATCTAGATTAGAAAAAAATTCAAGAGATAAAATAGCATTAGCAAGAGCAGAAGGTGCAAATTCAGAAGAAATATATCAACTTGAAAAAACAAGACTAGAAGACCAAATTAGATACAGAAAAGTATTACATGATTACGGTACAAAATTAACTGCTGAACAATACGCACAACAGAAACAAGCGAAGTTTGATTTAAAAATATTAGAAGCACAACACAAAACAGATTTAGCAAAAATTGAAGAAGAAAAAACAAACAAAGCTAAAATTGAAAACGAAAAAAGAGTATCCGATAAAAAAGAAGAAAACGAAAAAAAATTATTAGCCGATATTGAATTTAGACAGAATGAACTTATAAATGAGAAATATTGGAACGATGAACTTCAAAGATTAACCGATATTGAGAACGAGAAAAAAGCGGTTAAAGTTCAACAAGAAAAGGACGATATAGAAATGTTGTCTAGTTTTCAGATTGAAATATGGGAATATGAGGCAGCTAAACAAAAAGAAATAGACGAGAAGGCATTAGCAGATAAAAAAATAATACAAAATCAACAACTACAAGCGGTTCAAGATACATTTACAATTATTGCTAATTTATCCGAATTATTTGCGGGTAAATCTAGGAAACAACAAGAAACAGCATTTAAAATTCAAAAGGCTGCGAACATAGCAAACGCAACAATAGACACTTATAAGGCTGTTATGTCAACATACGCATCTACTCCTGGTGGACCTGTAATAAAAGGTATAGCGGGTGGAGTTGTTTTGACTGCTGGATTATTAAATGTTAAAAAAATTGCTTCTACTCAATTTTCAAGCGGTAGCGGTTCAAGTGGCGGTGGCGGTGGTTCAACTCCTTCGGGCGGTGGTGGTGGGAATAACGCACAAATACAAGCACCTTCGTTCAATATAGTAGGTAATAATGGACTTAATCAATTAAGCCAATTAAAACAAGCACCGATACAAGCATATGTAGTAAGTGGTGCAATGTCAACAGCGCAATCATTAGATAGAAATAGAGTTAGAAACGCAACATTGTAATAGTATGAAAAAAGAACTGCAAACAATAGAATTAACAATTAAAGACGAACTAAAAGAGGGTGTTTTCGCAATTAGTTTAGTAGACAAACCCGCTATTGAGGAGGATTTTATCATGTTAAATGCCTTAGAGGTTGAATTAAAAGTAATTAACGAAGAAAAGAGAGAGGTTGTAGGTCTTGCTTTAGTGCCGAATAAGAAGATATTAAGACGTAAAGACGATACAGAATTTTACATTGAGTTTTCAGAGTCTACTATTGAGAAAGTTCAAGAATTGTATTTAAAGAATCTAAGAGCGAACAACGTTACAATCGACCATGAAAAGCCAGTTAATGGAGTTTCTTTAATTGAATCTTGGATTGTTGAAGACCCTAAAAACGATAAGTCTAATATTTATAATCTAAATGCTGTAAAAGGTGCGTGGGTTGTTAAGATGAAGATTTATAATGATGAAGTTTACGAGGGTGTTAAGTTAGGTAAATTCAACGGGTTTTCAATCGAGGGAATGTTTGACGGTTTGGATAAACTTAAAATGAGTGAAGAAGATAATAGAGAAGAATTAATTGATTTAATTAAAGACTTAATTAATGAGTTTAAACTATAACGTAAGATATAAGGAAGCGAGTAGCATAACTAATTCCGATTCAATTTATTTTGACAATGGAACGGGAGTACTGCAA
>Ga0209850_1000102_pt1 | contig 9231 bp, 18 predicted proteins | sample GWRWT2_2Sept14_FD_187193 | JGI IMG/M metagenome (GOLD analysis project Ga0209850, IMG submission 187193) | Sand microcosm microbial communities from a hyporheic zone in Columbia River, Washington, USA - GW-RW T2_23-Sept-14 (SPAdes) (version 2) ...
ATCATCACGGGCAATCAAATTGTTTTTGTCTGACAACTTTTTACTAAATACCCGTATTGTAAAATACCCTTGATTGTCCTTGAAAAAACTTCTCAATTTATTGATAGCATTTTCAACGTCAATCAAATCATTCTGAGTATAGACCCTATCGCCATCTTCGTCATAAATAGCGTAATATCTGTATTTCTCAGATTCAAATTGACTAATAATAAAATTTAATGAGGATATAGCCATCTTAGTTTTTGATTTTTGGTACGTAATAAACCCTGAAAGTTAAGGGCGTTATAGGAGTTGTGAAACCTGTGGAAGTAAATTCCACATAGCAGTTTTGCCACACTTGGTCATTGAAATAAGTAAACGTTGCTTTACCATTGTTTGCAGTTCTTTGCAATCCATACAAAGGCAAGGTCGCAATGATTTGTCTTTTCAAATTACTCACATACAAAACACCATTTGGAAGAATGGAACTATCAACGTTAAATTCTCCACTCGGTAATCTTGTCAATTCTGTGCTTAAAACAACCTCAATCGCAGTTATCGTGCAATTTTGTCCGTCAAGCATATTATTGGATGCAAAGTAATATGCCCTTTGATAATCTCCTGTATTGGGAAAAGATAAAGTAACCAACGTACTCATTTCACCCTCAATGGCAGTATAATCCTTACACAAATTGTTGGTAAGGAAATAATTGATTATTGGTGAAACAACGGCAGCCACGATATTAGTCCTCCCCTACGATTGAATAATACAAGTTGATACTTGCCACTTCATTTGCAGTGATTCCTGTTGCAGATGTAATCTGAACGTAAGAACGGGTCAAGTTCAAAATGAAAGGTTTTACCATCAATACAAATCCTCCGTTCAAAGAACGAATTGCGGTGTAATATGGCAACTGATATACCCTTTCTTTGTTATCGTTGTCAATCAATGTAACGACCAATTGGTCTGAAACACCTGCTGCAACAACCGTGTTGTTGTTAGGGGTAACTGCCAACTGAGTAGCGGTGAACGCTTCAAAGCCGTAGATAACGATGTTGTTTCTTGAAATGTTTGGGATTTCAGTAAATTGATACTTCTTTCCTGTGGCGGGTGTTCCTGTGAATTGGGCTTCAATCAACTGAGAACGTTTGATGATAAGGTTGTTCATTTTTTTTTAAGATTTTTAACAATTCAAATATAACAAAAAAACCCCTCACTTTCGCAAGGGGCTTTGATGTATGGAAAAATCGGATTAAGATTTTGAATTAACAACCAAATACCCTCTTGTCTCAAAGGTAGCATAAACCATTGGGTCAGTTCCGATAGTTGCGATGCTTACAGAAGCACCCAAGTTCAAGGAAATATCCAAAGTTTGGCGACCATCAATCAACGTAGGTTCTGATACGTAGAATCCAAAAAGTCCGTTATCGTAACCATTTACACCACCTGTGTTACCTGTGAAGGTAGAGGCAGGAGTACCTGTTGTTCCTGCAGTAGTCAAGTTGGTTGACTGAGCAGTAGGTACACGATAGAAGGCATTTACTGGAAACGCAGGTAAGAACTGCTTTCTGTCAATAATGAAAGAAATGTTACCATTGTAGATTGACTTAGCGTTTGCCTGTGTAGAGGTAAACACGGTTGGGTCAGCAAACAAATACTGCTGTGCGTTCAACTGCTCAGTAGCAGTAGGGGCGGCAGTAGTTGAAGGGTCAATGAAACGCAAAGTAATACGGAAGTGCGTAATAACGAATTGGTCGTTAAGTTCTAACAACTGCTCAGTTACCAACGGGGCAGCAACCTGTCCACGCTGAAGATAGAAGTTGTAAGTGCTTAAGTTACTCAACTGAGTTTCTGCACGTAAGTAGGACTGAGAAAGATTCTCGTAAGGAATACCCAAGCGTTCTTGGATGAATTTTTTTTCTGATACTACGCTATTCATGGCTATGTTTTTAAGTTTTTATATTTATGATTTCTTATAAAAATCGTGATTAATAATTCATTTCACCTGCACCTTCGCCTGTGAAGTCGTTGCTTGGGGCAGCAAAATCTGTTGCACCCATCAATACATCGCCTGTTTCGCCCATTAAAACGTCACCCATGTAAGTGTCGTCAAAACCTGCAAGACCTGCTTTTACCAAGTAAGGGTCAACCAATCCTGCAACAGAAGTTGCAATCATACCTGCACCAAGACCTGTTCCTACGCTACCTTTTACGATAGTAGGAGTTAGAACACCGATAGCCAAAGTTATCAAGTTAGACACCATTGGCGTTGCGGTTGGCAATACCATAGGGATAACTTTCTTTTGTACAACTTTTGCTGCGACTGCACCTGCCCCTAAAGCGGCAGCACCAATCAATACTTCTTTAGATAGTAGATTCATAATTTTCAAATTTATAGTTTTTTATTTGTTTTTCAAAATTAAGTAATAAAGTACAACTGCACCAATAACGTAAGGGGCGTACTTTTTAACCATTGTCATATAATCGTTTCCATCGGGGGCAGGACTTGATGGCTGCTCAACGGCAACGGGGCTTGTATTTTGCTGCCTTTGATTTGCAGGTAAGGTAATTGTAGATTGTGTTTGACCTGTGGAGAACGTTTGAGGTTGTCCAAAAGGTACGGGAACTTGTCCCATCGGGTTTATAGCACCTAACATCATATTATTTCTTTTTTGTTGCGAAGTAAAAAATAGCACCGCCAATGGCGATAATTGGTAAGATAGTTCCAAAACTAAAAGAGGTTGCCGTTCCACCTTCCTCAACCAAATCAAGGGTCAAATCGTCACCGCCTTGAATGTTATCTGATTCAGTTGCAGGGGTTTGTTTCAACATATCAATAATGGTAGGGTACATCGCAGCAAGGGCTGCACCCAAACTCGCACCCGCAGCAGTTCCCGCAGCAGGGGCAACGGCAGTACCGATTGCAGTTGAAATTGTAACGATTGCCGCTTGAATTTCACCATCTGACAAAGCACCAATACCTCTTACACCGCCTTTTGATTTAATCAATTTTTGCAGTTTACCCAAAAATCCCAAACGTTTGGCAGGTTTACTTGCACCTTCTTTAATGGCTGATTGCAACGTAGTAAAATCTCCACCTGCTTTTTGCCAAGAAGATTTTAATTTGTTGGTGTCAATCTTTTGCATTTTGGTAGCAAAGCCGTCTAAATTCTTTTTAACCATTGCAAGTACCAATGCACGACCTCCTTTAAGACCTACGATTGAAACTGATTTTCCTACTTTTTTAGCAGTTGCCTTTACTTTGGTAGTAGCCGCCTGTCTTTTGTCTTTTGAAATGATAGTGACTTTGCCCATTTGTGAATCACAACTGCAATCTCCACTAATTCCACTCATATATCTAACGTTCATGTCTTGTGTGTATTTGTAAGTTGGTTTTTTTTCTTGGTTGAATATCCCATAAACTACGTCAATGATACAACCATTTTCAGTTACTACATACACGTGTTGGGGTATGGGGTTGGCTGAGTAAGAAGTATACACAAATTTATAGGGAATTTTTAGGTTTTCCAATATAGAGGCAGTGAACAGGGAATACGATTTGCAATCACCGACTTTCTTTCTCAGTAGTGCTGATGGCAATTTTATGATTTGTTCGCCCCCGTCTGCAACGTATGTAAAGTTGCTTTTTATATAATCAAAAATGTTTTTGCAGGTTTCCTGTGGGTTTCTGCCTTTGAACTTCTGTGCAAACGTTCCCATTTGGGCTTTTGCCTTTGGAACAAGTTTGACAAGTAGGTCGCGAATGTCCTTATTGTCTGCCTTTGATTTATAAACGGCATCAATGCCTTCAAATTGTGGTTGCATTATTTTACCATTACGTCTTTAGAGGTTTCAATCGTATTTGGGTTGATGGCAAACACTTCATTAATTGAGAAGTAAGGTAAACGTTTATTCATATCCACTATAAATACAGGAACTTTCTTTGCTATGATGGCAGTAATGATTTGTACGCCTGTTGTATCGGGTAATACCTTGAAATCCAAAAAGAAATAAGAGATACCCGACTTAATAGTAAATGGGGCAGAGGCAAACGTGCCGATAACTTGGTCTTTAATTTTCAGTTTGCCGTCTATCCCCCGCATTTGCAATGTGGTTTTTGTAGGATTCAGTAGTTCCATTTTAACACGCACCACAAAGTCATTGATTGATTTGCCCCTTGTGAAACTCACGCCCACGGGCTTGTAGATGACATTTTCACCCAACTCATATAGTTTATATAACCGATAAGCGACAAATGCACCGCCCCAAGCCAATATAGTTTTCAGATTGAATTTCATTACGTCAAATATAGCACAAAAATAATTGCTTGGATTTTGGGGTGTTTTTTGTAGTTTTGAATATAATAACCCAAAAATAACCCAAAATGATTGACGAAAAAAGGGCAGGAAAGTACAAATATGACAATAATTGCAAGGTCAGTTATCCCGATTCTTTGTACCTACTAGCAAGGAAATGGGCTAACAGGAAAGGAATATCTATCCAAGACCTGCAACGTAAGGCAATGGACTTTTATTTAACACACTTAAATCATGATGAAATCGTATTTACCCAAGATGACACCGACAAACGAGCAAAGAATAGCCCAAATGATAGCAAACGAAAACATAATTATCTCAGATAAACTGATGAAATTGGAAGTTGAAAACAAAGAAATGTTCCACAGGTATCATAAATTAAAAAAGACCTTTAATGAATTGGTACAAACCCACGATGACCTCAGAATGAGGGCAGGGCTTCAATACCTTGACCAATACGATTGGATTGAGAAGGCAGGGTTATTGGATGACGTAGAATGAAAAAAGGGGCTTTTTAGACCCCTTTTCGTACAGACACCACTCTGACCTATTAAAATAAACTATGATTTATTATTTTCCTTTACGGGCTGCGATGTTAGCAAACATTGCTTTCCTGCTACGTGTTTTCATTTCGGGTCTTACGCAATCTCTTAAGTGTTTTCCCGAAAATGAAGTTTCTTTTACTTTTAATTCTTTGCCATATTTAGAACAAACCGCCTCTGAGGGTCTACCTACACGGGCTTTAGTTTTGCTAATTGGGGCTGCTTTTGCTCTTTTGTAAGATGCTTCTGTTGTACGTTTTCCTGTACTTGTATTGAAAAAGTAAGGTTTATCGTTTTTGTCTTTTCTTTTAACTATGCTCATATTAGTATTTTTTAGAATGTGTTGAATTGACGTTTACCACTTTCTTTGTCAATCTTGAAATTACCTGCTTGGTATTTTCCAATTTTAATAGTTGCCTTGAAAATTTTGGTATTAAACTTTTTATAATCTAAATCAATGTCTTTATAAACGGCACGTAATTGACTTACTGAAACTCCATAAGACACACACATAATAGCATTAAAAATGTTTATAGCAGCATATACGTTTGGATGTTCTTTGAAATACATTACCAATTCGTATTCGTTTTCAAATCTTTCTTGGAAAATTTCAAAAGCATCTTTTGTTTGTACTTCCTTTTTGAAAATCTCTTTATCACGTGGACTTCCTGCTCTTTGTTTGAAAGCAGATTCAATCCAACGATAACCTTTCATTGCTATTTGTGCATCAGTTGCCATAGTTCAAATATAGTAAATTAAAGTTGATTAGATAAACGTTGTACGTCTTGCAATTTTCTCATAAAAGCATATTGATTGGCTTTGATAATATCTTCACCCTTATTTTCACGAATTGCTTTATCTAATCTTGCTTTACGTTTTTTAAGTAATTCAATTTGTTTTCCTAAATCTTTTGAAAGTGGAACACCCTTAATTCCCACGTCACAGGTATTCAAAGCAATGGCTATTTTTTGCTTACGCGGTATGAATGTTTTTTTAGCATACAACTTTTTGAACTCCTTTGATAAGCAGTTACGTTGTGATTGGGTTGTTGAACCGATGAAAACTGACATTATTTACCCAATCTATAATTGATGTATTCCATTTCACGTTCCAAGTTCTGAAAACGTGATTTGTCTTTCTTTGTAATAGTCAATCTCATTTCAGCAGCCAAATTCCGCTTCATTCCTTTTAATTGCTTATCGTTCAAAGAATCAATGAAATTCTTAATATAAGTAGACAAGTATCTACCACTTCTTTCGTTACCCTTGATTGCACCTAAATATGTAGCCATTATTTTTCTATTGTGTAATTTATGACTCTTGCCATAACTTTCAATTCAGTTGGTGTTACGTAAGAATACTTTTTGTAACCATTACTATCGTAGTAAGATATTTTAATTTTACCACTCTTTGATTTTGCTTTAATTGCACCTAAAAATGTGTCCATATTACAAATATAATCAATTCCATAGAATTTGGTCAGCGTAATATCCTGCCGTTCCTTTTTTGTGTCTGTCGGCTTCGTGCCTTATCTTATACAACCTACGTCTTTCATTGGCAAAGGCAATCCCTTCTTTGCGTATGTATGAATCATAGTCCATATAACCGATTGCCCCTATTTCAGAAATCTTCTTTCCATTCCTGTAAACGTCCAACTTCTTCCGCAAGGATTGAGATGGTGTTATCGTCACCCCCAACCTTTGGGCGTTCAGTAGTTGTCTTTTTGTCGGTTTGTATGCCATAGAGTTGCTGCAAAGTTATTGTTTTTGATTTTGCGATTTTCTTTTTGTAGAATTTCATAATAATTTGGTTTGTCCTTTTTTGTCGGCTACAACTTGCGAACTTGGTGCAGGTTTACGTTTATTAAAAAAAAACCTTACAATGATTAAACGGGCATTTTGTTCCAAGTCGTTGGTGTAAAGTGCCTTCATCCACTCATTTTTTATGATTAGATTCATTAAATCATTGGGGCAGGTGTCACGTAAGGCAATGAGTTCATCTTCTGTGTACTCAATTTTGGAGGTCTTGCATCGCTTTTTTGGCAATGTGCTTTCCAAGTTCCCTGCCACTTGCACCTGTTGAAAATTCATATCTTTTGCTTTCATCGTTCTTTATCATATCAATAATTACTTTGTCCTGTATGCGATTGACTGAGAAATTTTCAACCTTTTCATATTTATATTTGTACCCTAAACTTATTAACAAGTTTTCCACTTTCTCAATTTTACTCTTTGGGGTCGTTGGCTTCATGAACACTCCATCCACCCAATAAAAGATAAAATCGTTACCCAACATCCACTTAATATCCTGCATCAAATAATTAATTTCGTCAATCAGATAAAAGAAAATTTGTGCCGTTGGTTCTCGGTATGGTTGAAAATCAACACACTTGCCACCACTATAAAAATACTTGACATGAGAGGTGGCTAACATTCCGACAGAGGTCAAACGTTCCATCTTGGGAAGTTTAAGTAAGTAATTGAATGTCTTTTTTGTTATCAGACCCGAATTAAAAAGGCAATAAGCGTAAGCACTTGACAAATCAATGTTAAAACAAGTATCGTATTTAATACTTTCAATTTTGGGGTTTGCATCATAATTTTTCTTGTAGTGGGTGGCTTTCATAATTTCCTGCCCATTCTCTGAATTTTTGCAGTCCTTTTTTACCATCTGAGAGGCACAAAAAACCCTGTTCTGAAAGTTATTGAGCATTAATTTAATCGTACCCATTGAGTGCTGAATTTGGGTGGTATAAGTGCCGTGTTTTAGCACATAGTCAATGTCCGAAGTTTGTAATGAATCTTGAATCCATTTAATCGCATCGGGTGTTCTTTTGAGGGTAAGTCCATCCATTGTGTATTTTATGAAACTGAGTAGGTGATATATACGTTCTTAAATTTGTTTTTTCCTGTGGGTAATAATAGTTCACCTTTTTGCGTTTGTATGATGTCTGCAATTTCGGTGTTTGGGTCTTGGTCTTGTAAATCTAATTTGAAAATCTTGTTTTTGAAATCGTAATTGGGTGAATAGTCAAAGTATGTTTTAACCACATTCATTCCAAGTGCATTTTTAATGTCTGTTGTAACGTCAACCTCAAAATCTCTGATGGCGGTGCAAACTGCAACCCGACCTCTGATTTCGTCACCCTCTGCATCAATCAATATGAACTTAAATTTGTCGTATTCCTTTTGTTGTATAATCTCGCAAATGTCTATTAATGCAGTCCTTCCCTCTTTGTCTTTGAAATAGCCCATTTCTGTGAGTAGTTTGAAAATATCTGAATCTGACTTACTTGCGTTATCAATGTTTCTTTGAATGTCTGAATATCTCTTAAAAATTGGTGTTCCATCGGGCTTTGTCCATTTTGACAAATCCATCGTTTGCATAAAGTCCTTTTTAGGAAATAGTTTTTGTAGCAACACCGCATAAATACGGGGGATGGCTCTGCCTTGAAACTTATAAGTATTGGCGGCTGCTTTTTTGGCTGCATCGGAACGTTTTTGAAATTGTGCTGCCTGAATTGCCTTTCCCTCTGCTGACTTTAATCGTCTGCCCTTCAGATAATAGTAAATAACCCCACTTGTGGCAAGTTTGATTTTTAACTTATTATTTTTCCGCTTTGCCATAACCTTGTAAAGAAAGGGGCAGCGTTTTACCGCCACCCCAATTTTTGCCTACTTAACCTAACAATGTAACTTGATAGATTTTTGTATTACCCTCTTTGCGAAGATAAGTAATTTCAACAGGTGTTCCTACGTTGATACCTGCTCTTTTGATTTCATTAACCAACACTACACCTGCGTTAATAAACACTTGCTTGTTGATTAAGAAACGGACTGCATCCATTGATTTTTCCTCGCCTGTTACCTTGTCGGTAATGTGCATCGTTTGAGTACCAATGTAGATACCTCTAAATGATTCTGACGGCTTTTCAAGTTCAATGTACTCAGCAGTTAGGGTAAGCACTTGGTCAAGTTTGTCCAATGCCGTTGATTTTGAAACCAATTCCGCAAAATTGGTGATTTCGTTGGCAACCGAAACGGCTGCATTTTCTGTGTTGGTGATTTGATTTTCCATATTATTTTTTATAAGGGTTTTTTAATTTTGAGGGTTACAAAGGTGTATATTCGGTTTGATACTCTGTTAGCGATGTGCAAACGAAGTGTATAACTCTTTGCATATATAGGTTTCTGCCAATGTTGGTGAACGTCATTCGGCAATGTACCAAAAGTCCGTCTTTGTCTAATTCTGTGATTTTCACAGATAAATCGGGTCTGAACTTTGAGCATTTTACAAACGCTTCATAGTGTTCTAACTTTACCCATTGTTGGGTAATGTGTTTTGTGGGTTCTTTAATAACCTTTTCCATATTTATTTTTTGCGATGTTATCTAT
>Ga0209850_1000106_pt1 | contig 8968 bp, 5 predicted proteins | sample GWRWT2_2Sept14_FD_187193 | JGI IMG/M metagenome (GOLD analysis project Ga0209850, IMG submission 187193) | Sand microcosm microbial communities from a hyporheic zone in Columbia River, Washington, USA - GW-RW T2_23-Sept-14 (SPAdes) (version 2) ...
TGGCGCTGGCGGCGGCGGGTGCGGGCGCGGCGCGTGAATGGGCGCTGGCCTGGTGCGATATATCCACCGGCAGCTTTGAGGTGATGCCCGTGCCGCCGGACCGTGTGGCGGCGGAACTGGCGCGGCTTCAGCCAAGCGAGGTTCTGCTGTCCGAGCGCTTGTTGGACGAGCGGGAATTGCTGGCGGGTTTTGCCATTGAAGGCGCGGCAATGACCCCGCTGCCAGCCGGTTATTTTGACAGCCAGGCGGGCGAGCGCCGTCTGATGGCGCTGTTCCGTGTGGGCGCGCTGGAGGGTTTTGGCGGCTATGGCCGGGCAGAGCTGGCTGCCTGCGGGGCGCTGGCGGCCTATATGGAACTGACGCAAAAAGGCCGCCTGCCGCTGCTGCGCCCGCCATCGCGCCAGCAGCAGGGCGGCATCATGGCCATAGATGCGGCGACACGGCGCAATCTTGAACTGAATGTTACGCTGAACGGCACGCGCAAAGGCAGCCTGTTATCTGTGATTGACCGTACCGTCACCGGGGCGGGGGCGCGGCTGCTGGCGGCGCGCCTCAATGCGCCATTGACAGATGTAACCGCCATTCAGCACCGTCTGGATATGGTGCAGCATTTCTATGATGACCGCGATCTGGGCGATGCGGTGCGTATGGAATTGCGCCATGCGCCCGATCTGGAACGCGCAGTGGCGCGGCTCTCGGTGGGGCGCGGCGGCCCGCGTGATCTGCTGGCGGTGCGCGATGCGCTGATGGTTGCCGCCAGTCTGAAACTGCGCTTGCAGCAGGCGCCGCCCATATTGGGCGGATTGCCGGAAGATCTGGCGGCGCTGCTGCCTGATCTGGGCCATCAGGAGATTTTAATCACGCGGCTGAACGAAGCGGTTAAACCCGAACCGCCTTTGCTGATCGGCGATGGCGGATTTATTGCGGCTGGCTATCATGCCGGTCTTGATGGGCTGCGTGGCCTGGCCAGCGAAAGCAAACGGGTGATCGCCTCGCTTGAGGAAAAATACCGCCGCCTCAGCGGTATTGACCGCCTGAAGGTCAAGCATAACCGGGTGCTGGGCTATTTCCTGGAAACCGGCCTGGGGCAGGGCGACAAATTGCTGCGTCCGCCGCTGAATGAAACCTTCATCCACCGTCAGACCATGGCCAATAATGCCCGCTTCAGCACGGTCGAACTGGGCGAGCTGGAACGCAGGATTGATCAGGCGGGCAATCAGGCGCTGGGCATAGAACTGGCGCTGTGGCAGGATCTGGTGGGCGAGGTGATGGGGCGCGGCCCGGCAATATTGCGTGCGGCGCGGGCGCTGGCGGAACTGGATGTGGCCAGTGCGCTGGCCGGTCTGGCGCAGCGCGCGGGTCATGTGCGCCCGAAACTGGATGCGGGTCTGGCGTTTAATATCACCGGCGGGCGTCACCCGGTAGTGGAGGCAGCGCTTGCCGAAAGCGCCGCTACATTCGTCGCCAATGATTGCGATCTCAGCGCAGATAATGCCCAGAGCCGCCGTCTGTGGCTGGTGACGGGGCCGAACATGGCGGGCAAATCCACCTTTCTGCGCCAGAATGCGCTGATCGCCATTCTGGCGCAGATGGGGGCGTTTGTGCCGGCCGAGGCTGCGCATATTGGTATTGTTGACCGCCTGTTCAGCCGGGTCGGGGCCGCCGATGATCTGGCGCGCGGGCGCTCCACCTTTATGGTGGAAATGGTGGAGACGGCGGCGATCCTCAATCAGGCAACACCGCGTTCGCTGGTCATTCTCGATGAAATCGGCCGAGGCACGGCGACTTATGATGGGCTATCCATTGCCTGGGCGACGCTGGAGCATCTGCATGAAACAAATCGCTGCCGCACCCTGTTCGCCACGCATTACCATGAACTGACGGCGCTCACCACGCTTCTGCCGGGCATGGCCACGGTCACCATGCGGGTGCGTGAATGGCGCGGCGATGTGATTTTTCTGCATGAGGTGGCGCCCGGCGCAGCGGACCGCTCCTATGGCATTCAGGTGGCGAAGCTGGCGGGCCTGCCGGCCCCGGTGATCGAGCGCGCGCAGGCGGTGCTGGCGCAACTGGAAAATCAGGCGGCAACGGGCCAGGGGGCGCTAAGGATCGACGCGCTGCCTTTGTTCAATGCCGCGCCCGCGCCGCAAACCACCACTAGCCGGATTGAAGTCGCGCTACGCGCCCAAAATCCCGACGAACTATCGCCACGCGAAGCCTTGCAATTCATTTACCATTTACAGGGTCTTTTAGAGTAAACAGGGCGCATTCCCGCACGGACAACCGGAACCCGTATTGATGTCAGACAGCACAGCGCCCGAAGCGCTAACAACTACCCCGGAAATTTCGGTAATACCGCTGGAGACATTGGCCGCTGGCCTGCGCGCCATTGGCGCGGACGAGGATGCCAGCGAAGCGGATCGCAACCGGCGCCTGGTGGAACTGTTGAAGTCTGCGCGTACGGCTACGCTGGAATCCCTCGATGCCGCGCTGGCGGCAGGCGCGGGCGGGCTTCAGGCCTTCGAAGCGCTTTCCCGATGTCAGGATACGATCATTACGGCGCTGTTTGATTATGCCCGCCGCTGGGTCAGCCGGGCCACCAATCCGACCAGTGCCGAGCGTTTATCGGTTGCCGCCGTGGGCGGCTATGGCCGTGGCGGGCTGGCCCCGCAATCGGATATCGACCTGTTGTTTCTGCTGCCCTACAAGCAGACCCCCTGGGGTGAAAGCATGGTTGAGTTCATCCTGTATGTGCTGTGGGATCTGGGACTGAAGGTGGGCCATGCGACACGTTCGATTGATGAATGCATCCGCCTGTCCAAAGGCGATACGACCATCCGCACGGCGCTTCTTGAAAGCCGTTATATCTGCGGCGACCCGGAATTGTTCAGTGAACTGAAGAAACGCTATAGCGCCGATGTTTCCGCCGACACGTCGTCCAGCTTTGTTGACGCCAAACTTGCGGAGCGCGACCAGCGCCTTCTGCGCCAGGGCGAAACGCGCTATCTGGTGGAGCCGAACGTAAAGGATGGCAAGGGCGGGTTGCGCGATCTGCATACGCTGTACTGGATCGGAAAATATATTTACGGGGCCGAGGATGCGGGCGAACTGGTCGCGCGGGGTGTTTTGTCCCAGCCGGAATATGACAGTTTTCAGCATGCGGAGGATTTTCTGTCGCTGGTGCGGTGCCATTTGCATCTGGTGACGGGGCGCCCGGTGGAGCGTCTTTCTTTCGACGTGCAGCAGGCGATTGCGGGCCGGATGGGGTACCGCGATCATGACGGGCTGTCGGCGGTGGAATGGTTCATGAAAGACTATTTTCACACCGCCAAGGAAGTCGGCGATCTGACGCGTATTTTCTGTGCGCTGCTGGAGGATATCCATCGCAAACCCGTGGGGCTACGCCGGTTTTTACCGCGTTTTGGCCGCAGCAGGCAAAAAACCCTGTCGGGTTTCAGGGCCGTGGGCGGGCGTCTTAACGTGGTGGATGACGCGGTCTTTGCCACTGATCCCGTCAATCTGCTGCGTCTGTTTCACACGGCGCAGCACAATGAAATGGATATTCATCCCAATGCGCTGCGTCTGGTTACGCGCTCGCTGCATCTGATTGATGACCGGTTGCGCGCGGACAGCGAGGCCAACCGGCTATTTCTGGAAATGCTGTGTTCGCGCAAAGACCCCGAAACCACCCTGCGCCGTCTGAACGAAGCGGGCGTGTTCGGGCTTTTCGTTCCTGATTTCGGGCGTGTCGTCGCCATGATGCAGTTCAACATGTATCATCATTATACGGTGGATGAGCATCTTATCCGCGCCATCGGCATCCTGTCGGAGATCGAGGCAGGCACGCTGACGGATGATCATCCGCTGGCCAGTGAAATCATGCGGCGCATCAAAAAGCGCGAGGTGGTTTATCTGGGCGTCCTGCTGCATGATATCGCCAAGGGGCGGCCCGATGATCATTCGCATGCGGGTGCTGCGGTTGCGCGCAGCCTGTGTCCGCGCCTTGGGCTTAGCGAGGGCGACACCGAACTGGTGGCGTGGCTGGTGGAAAATCATCTGCTGATGAGTGATGTCGCGCAGAAACGCGATATTTCGGATTCGCGCACCATCGCCAAATTCGTCGAGGAAATAAAATCCCAGGAACGCCTGCGTCTAATGCTGGTGCTGACGGTCGTTGATATCCGCGCCGTTGGCCCTGGCGTATGGAATAGCTGGAAGGGCCAGTTGCTACGCCAATTGAACGAAGAAGCCGAAAGCCTGCTTTCGGGCGGACACAAAACGGCAGGGCGCGGTGAACGCATTGCGTCCGCCAAGCAGAAGCTGGCCGGACGCCTGGCGGATTTTGCGCCCGCGGCGCGCGAACGCATTCTGGGCATGCATTACCCGCCCTACTGGCTGGCGGGGGATGCAGATCTGCATGAAAAACACGCCCGCTTCATCGCCGGTGCCTGGGCCGCCAGCGGCGCCCCCTTCCATATGAAATGCGAAGTGCATGAAGCGCGCGGCGTGACCGAAGTGACATTGTTCGCGCCTGATCATGCCGGTCTATTTGCCCGGGTTGCGGGCGCGTTTGCCTCGATCGGCGCAACCATTGTGGACGCCAAGATTTTCACCACATCGGATGGCATGGCGCTGGATATGTTCTTTATACAGAATACCGAGGGCGGCGCGCTGTCGGATCCCAAAAAAATCGAACGGCTTTCCGATATTCTGCGCAAAACCCTGGAGGGAGGCCATCATCCGCATATCGTGCTGGCGGGCAAGCGCAAGCTGCCCAAGCGCGAGGAAGCCTTCAGGGTTTCCAGTCAGATTATGTTCGACAATAACGCTTCCAATACCGCGACCATGATTGAGGTGACCGCACGGGACCGGCCGGGCCTGCTGCACGACCTTACCTGGGCGCTGTTCGAAAATGGCGTGTCGATAAATTCCGCCCATATTACGACTTATGGCGAGGAAGCCATCGACACCTTTTATGTGCGCGACGCCTTCGGTCTGAAAATCACCTCTGAGGAAAAAATCAAGCGCGTGCGCAATGCGCTTCTGGAATCGCTGGACGACAAATCCGAAGACGCCAGCGCAAAAGATGTGCAGACTGCCGGGTGAATGCAGATATTGGAGCAGTTTGTGATCAGGTTGATACGCTCACTTTCCCACTTTCTCACCCCTCACCCCGGCCCTCTCCCCCAGGGGGAGGGTTAGGGTGAGGGGGGACGTTACGCCGCTTTGGTTTTTAATTCAGATTGCAGAAACTGCATCGTCAGATCGCGGTCGCCGACGCCCAGAAGGGTGCAATTTAAATCGGTGACGCCGATATCGCGCAGACGCCCGATAGCGGCAGAGATTTCCTTTTCATTACCGACACAGGCGAAATCGGCCGGTCCCTGCGCGCCTTCCTTGTCGAGCATGGCGCGATAGGATTTGAGCGTGCCATACATTTTCAAACCGCGATCCAGACGCTCGCGCACGGCTTCCTTGTCGGCGACCAGCGCGAAGGGCATGCCCGCAACAATGCGCGGCGCAGGCTTTCCGGCCTCTTTCGCGGCCTTGCTGATTTTCGGGATGATGTGGCTTTCCAGCGTTTTGGGGCCGGTCATCCAGGTGATCGTCCCATCGGCATAGGTTCCCGCCAGCTTGAGCATGACATCGCCAAGGGCTGCCACCACGACCTCGCAGCCTTTCGATTCCGCAACGGTGATCATGGCATTGGTCTTATATAATTCCCCCGCAAACTGAACTTTTTCATTGCGCAAAGCGGGCATCAGAATTTGCAGATATTCGCGCATATGCCGGGCGGGTTTGTCATAGGACAGGCCCAGTGCGCCTTCGATGATCGGCTGATGCGACAGGCCCAGGCCCAGCGTGAAGCGGCCATTCGATGCGGCCTGCACGGTTGCGGCTTCCTGTGCCATGGTCAAGGGATGGCGCGGATAGCTGGGAACGACCGCCGTGCCTAGCTTGATGCGGCTGGTTTCACGTCCGATCAGCGCCATCGACATCATGGCGTCCAGTCCGAACATGCTGGCGATCCAGATTGTGTCAAAGCCCATCTGCTCGATCTTTTTGGCCTGTTCGATCATGCCGCCAATGGTGCCTTCCGGTCCGATGCCGGCGGTGTTAATGCCTATTTTCATTTCACTTGCTCCTTTGCTGTTATTTTTTTTGTTTGGCCCAGGCCCGCACGGCCTTGCCGAATGCCTTGAAAATGGCTGCATAGTCAGGGTTTTCACTGGCCCGCCATTCCGGGTGCCACTGTACACCAAGTGCAAAGCCTGGCGCACCGTCAATCGACACCGCCTCGATCGTGCCATCCGAGGCGGTGGCTTCCACAAGCAGCCCCGGCGCCAGTCGGTCGATACCCTGATTATGCACAGAATTGACCTTGAATTTCGCTGCCCCGATGATGCGCGCAAGTCTGGTTTTCGCCAGCACCGTAATGTCATGCGCCGGTTCATAGCGCCGCTCGGGCGTTGCCGCCGGATTTTCCATATGGCCGTTCAGATGATTATGCCGTCCCGGCAGTTCCTGCACAAATTGATGCAGCGAACCGCCAAAGGCGACATTCATTTCCTGCATGCCCCGGCATACCGCCAGCAGGGGAAGACCTTTTTTCGCAGCTGCGCGGATCAGTGGCAGTGTCAGCGCATCACGTTGCGGATCGGCATGATTGCCTGCACGCGGCGCAGGGCCGCCATAAATTTCCGGCGCGACATTGGAGGTCGAACCGGGCAGGAAAATACCATCCACCGCCGCCATTATGCGCGCAACATCCAGCGGTTCGCGCGTCACCGGGATCAGTAGCGGCACCACCCCCGTAACGTCACGCAGGGCGTTGATATATTTTTCGCCAACGGCATGAAACGGCAAATCGCCGATCATCCGGTAATCGCACGCAACCCCCACAATCAAAGGGCGATTTTTAGCTCGTGACATAGGGCCTGACGTTTGTTTGCTGTTCAGCGTTTATTCTGCGTTCCCGGGGCGGGATCAAGCAATATGAAAAGCTTGGGATCAAGCGGGCCGGTGGCGCGAATATCGCTCAGGCCGATCTGCGTGGTCAGGCCCTGTGCGTCGATCACCACCCATTGCCGCAACTCGATATTGGCATCGCCGTGATCCAGAAATGTCAGGGTGATCTCACCTTTTTCCGGCGCTTTGGCATCGCGCAGTTTCACCCGCAACAAGCCGGTGTCGCGTTTTACACCAACCACTTCGTGATCCGATCCCAGCATTACCTTGTCCGCCAAAATCGGGCTAAGCGGTGTGGCGCTGATCGGATAACGGTCGATCATCGCATCTGTGCCTTCGCGCACCGCAACAGAAGTGCCATCGGCGATGATCAGCAGATCCTCGGGGGGCGCATATTCAAAACGCATCCGTCCGGGCCGGTTCAGAATAAATTCACCCCGGCTGACCGCGCCATCCGGCGCTATCTGCATAAAGCCCGCCCGCAAGCGGTCCAACTGATTGAGATAGGTGTTTACCCGCGCCAGATCGCCGCGTTGTTGTGCATTCAGGCCCGATAGTGGGTCGCTCTGCGCCCATGCAGGCGGTGCCGCCTGCACCTGCGCCAGCAGGCACAGCATGAGCACGGACAAAAAGCGGCGGCTGGGAAAATGCATTTCACTGTCTAACGCAAAAAGTGCCGGGATTGAACCCATTAGTTCGGCCGACCCACTTTATATGCCCATCCACAGGAAGCACTTCAATGCCTGTTCGCGGCTCTGATTTCGTTTACGGGCCGATAGGCAATGCGCTTGATCAGAAAATCACTGGAATCCGTGGTGATCAGCCCGGGCTGGATTTCTGTACCGTCCTCCATGACATAGGGCGTTGCGAATAATTCCAGCCGGTCAAAGGGTTGGCGTGTCCCAATCATGATCACATGCTCGCCGCCTTCGGATTCCGGTAAAAACAGTCCCTGGCCTACTTCTGCCTCACCGCGATAGGCCCGCCAGCCGCCGCGCTCATGATAGACGGCACCACCATGCTTTCCCTCTTCACGGTAAAAATAGGTCACATCAATATCCGAGCGCATGACTGCCTGGTCAAAAAGGATGATGAACAGCTCGGAACGGTTCAGCAGCGGATCAAATCCGGTTTCCGCCTTGATCGCGGGGCCGCTGGCCTGCGCGCCCCCCGCCCCAATTCCCTCACGATGCGTGCCAACGGCGTGGGCGGTGGGCGAGCTATCGCCGGCATTTTGCGCCAGAACATGCAGCCCGGCCCGGGGGGTGACAATTTTCCCGTCCATATCCACCACTATCCAGGCGGCGTCGCGGCTAAGACCAGGAATGAGTTCCGCGGATTTCGCATAGGCCCCGTCGGCGCGGCACAAAGCTAACAGGATGATTAGGATCGCAGCGTACACCTTCATGACGGGCTCCTGCTTATTTGTTAATTTTTCCCTGTGCCTTGGATTGCATCACAATCTGCCTGGCTTGCACAAGTCAATTCCACACCTCTTCCGGTTGTGGTAAGAAGGGGAAAATAATATTCAGCGGGGAGAAAGCAGATGCGGGCCATGATGGTGCGGGAAAACAGTCTTGATATGTCGGTGATGCGGCTGGAAGAGGTGGAACTGCCGCCACCGGGCGCAAAAGAGGTGCGGGTACGCATCCGCGCGGCGTCAACGCAATTTCCCGATATTCTGATGATCCAGAAAAAATATCAGTATCAGCCGCCGCTGCCCTATATTCCCGGTTCGGAATTCGCCGGTGATATCGTTGCGCTGGGTGACGGTGTCACGCAATGGAAAATTGGTGATGCGGTGGTGGCGGGCATGCTGACTGGCGGCGGCTTTGCCGAAGAGGTGAATGTCGGTGAAAGCAGTCTGCGCCGCAAACCCACACCGCTCAGCTATGGCCAGGCCTGTTCGTTCCGTTCCGCCTATCTGACAGCGCAGGTGTCACTGATCCGTCGCGGCGAATTGCAGCCTGGTGAAACCCTGCTGGTGCATGGCGCGGCA
>Ga0209850_1000107_pt1 | contig 8925 bp, 8 predicted proteins | sample GWRWT2_2Sept14_FD_187193 | JGI IMG/M metagenome (GOLD analysis project Ga0209850, IMG submission 187193) | Sand microcosm microbial communities from a hyporheic zone in Columbia River, Washington, USA - GW-RW T2_23-Sept-14 (SPAdes) (version 2) ...
CCTTTCCGTTTATAAAAGGACGATTGTTTCGCGTTCGACGAAACAATCCGCAAACACAAACATACAAACATGTATGCTTTCTTTCCCTCTTTGCTGCGTTTTTGTCGTACCGTAGCTCACCTGCTTTTTCTTGCTTTGTCTTTTTGGGTTTTCTTAGCCTTATTTATTCGTATGCTTTTTAGAGTCGCAACCGACTTCGGTATGCTTCCTGAATTTCCTGCGCACCACCTGCTCTATCGTCTTGGTCTGCATCCACAACCACCGACACACTACTTTTACATAAACCTCGTTTTGGATGTCGCGCGCAACAACCATTGATTTGTTAGAAAAAGCGCTTTACCGCGTTTTGGTTGCCTTCTTGTTTTTCATACTTTCTTCGATTATACTACTTGAACACTTTCGTCGCGTTCAACAGAACGCAGGTACGCTGTCTTGCTTAACGCTGCGCGATTGTGTTTTGCTGTCGATGATGAGTAACGCGACAATAAATCCTTGACTGTACTGATACTTTATTGCATCAACCGTACACCTTCTCCAAACATGATATGCTTGCTAAGTTACTTACTTAGTCTTACGCTTTAGCTTTACGTTATACGAACAGCAAGCTTGCGTTTGCCTTGTGAAGGAACTCGGCTTAGGTAGTACACACGAGTGCTCATGCAGTACCTTGTGCAAACGTTCAACTACTTTACCATCACGTCTCCAAGACTCGGAAGATAGCTTACGGATTTTCTCCACAGCTTTTTTCGCACCTTCCAAGTCGTCACTGTACGATGCGCACAAGCGCAAAAACAAAACACAGTAGAAACCACAAACGGACGAATCGAGCGCTTGCAACTGCACCGTGTTTGTACTTCGTATCGATATGCTGTTGTCCGTAAAAGACTTGGCAACTGTTTTATACAACGATAACGGTAGTCCGTACGAGTCAAAATACTCTAAGGTACGATAACGCGCACGATAGTAAAACGCTAGCCAATGCGCACCCGGACTGCCATGCGGATCGGTGTTGGCGATGAAGCAGACGTCCCGACTTCTCACCCGAAGCACTTTCGCGGAGGGTATGCAATCGGCAGGGAAAACACCAAGCGTATCAACCTTTCCAACATCTTGCACCAGATGCGTTAGCATGTACTGCAGTTGCTCAGTATGTAGTGCGATCGTCATACTAACGACGCCTGGTTGTTCTGGTCGATTTCCAAGTAGCTAGTTTTTTCGGAGTAAACCAGTACCTCCAGAGGTTCCGTTAGCGCAGTTCCGAACACGAAGTGGATGTCGACCGAGGCGGTTGCAGACGGTGCATCAGCGTTACCGTTCAGCGAAACCGGCGTCAGTTTGAAGGCGTACAGGTTGTAAGTGCTAGCCCACAGTTCTGGTGGAATCACTAGACCGCTGTTTCCAACGTCTAGCTCGAGCTGCGCCAGGAGGTTTAAGTACTCATGTCGATAGCTGTGCTTTCCGAAGTCCATCAGCTGAAGGTCTGTCGGAACGCTTTTACCGCCAATCGACAGGTACACTTGCTTCAGACCATGGTTAGCGAACACGTACGGGTTCAGGTTGTACGCGCCGTTTACACGCGCTTGGGTGGTTATGCCGACGATGATCCTTCTTGGCTTCTTACCAGGCACGATGTTCGTGTGACTGTAAGACGATTGGCCAGAGGCGAGCGAAAGCGGCTTGACATCGACCTTGTTTAGCCTTAATCGATAGTTCATCGCCTTGAGAAGCTCTCTGTGCGACACTATCAGCGCAGGGTCAACCTTCTTGGTTCGGACACGCAGCTTGAACGAGTGGATCTTGAACTTGTAGGTCGCTGTTTCAGCGGCTAGTAACACAAACTTGTCTTCGTTGCGTGTGAACCTCAGCTGGATTGCGCAGCCTGGAGGGATGTCGAGTTCTTGATGGAACAAATCCAGGTGTGGCCTTCCTGCTAAAACCATAGCACCACCAGTACACAGCTTTCTTCGTTCCAAAAAAGCCTTGTTAGGGTCCTTACCACTGGCGGCAACAGCGATAGTGCTATCGACAGTGGCATGGTCAACGTCCAACTCCCAGCCGGCCGTTCTTGTGCGAGTCTTCTGCACATCGCTTGATGTCGAAAGCAACGTTTCGATAAACGCACGGTAAGCATAGTGTTTTCCAGTGTCCGTAATCTTTGAGCCGCAGATACTCACAGAGACATCGCTGAACAGCGAGTGCAGTACGTTGTTAGCTGGTGCGACGATATCGGTGCTTGCTATGGCATCGCCATCAGCTTTAACAATCTGTCCTTCCACTATGAGGTACGAACTGCTCAAGTCGCGAAAAACCTCAGCCGCCGCAGGCAGGTCGATGTCATAGGCTGTTTGGGTGCTACTAGTGATAGGTGCAGTGACCGTCTCGAAGTAGTCCTCGGTGATAGCGGTTTGCAGTACGCTTGGTTGAAAAAGGTTAAACTCCGACGGTAAAGCTACTACGAGTTCCTTCGCCATGGCTGTTAGAAGTTGTAACCGTTATGGGCAGGTTTCCGTTTCTTCGCAGTGTTGCTTTTAGCTTTGTACTTGTTGCTTTTATATGCACGTTTCACACCGTGCGGCACGCCGTTTATACCGTCAAACAGCGGTCCGACACTGTTCACGTCGCTGAACGACCCAGAACCTGATTGCGACTGTCTGCTGGCGAAACCGCTTGCCATCGTACCTAGTGCTGGCGCAATCGAGCTTCTTGCGGCATCTGTCAGTGACTGCCCCTGGCCATGTTTTTGAATCGTGTTACTTGCAAAGTTTGAAATCCCACGCAAGGCGACAGGCGCGATATAACGCAGCACACTTCGGAAAAGAGAACCGAGACCTTCCCCGTGTTGTCCGCCAACAAAAACAGGGAATGTTGCAGATCCGCCAGTCTGACTTTGATAGTACTTACAATACGCTGCCGGACCTGGAGAGTACATTTTGCGCTTTTGCAACAACCTTACACTGCCACACTACGCGTTATCGTATACCGCTACTTATATACGCTTACGAAAGTGTAGTTCTATGGTAACCTCTGAAGACCACGACGCAAACGGTATGGGCATACCTTTACCAGTCGCTAGCTTGATATGTATCCTTTGAAAGTTCTGACTATCGACTGGCAAGTACTTTTCGTTTAAAAACTCATGATGGTACTTCTCACCTAGAGTTTTCCTTGGCATCGCAAACGTCGCTAAAAGCGGTGCTTCCGTGTTCCCAACAAGCTGGTTTTTCACAACATCAGAGTAAACATATATTTGGTCTAGCGCTATAAAGCTTGACATGACAACTGGTCCAGTTTCCGTGAGCAGCCAAAAATCGCCTATCTGTCTCGAAGTCTTTTGCGCATCCGCGTGTTCGTAAACGCTTACAGTAGCTTTTGCAAACCTACAGCCTAGAAACCTTGCAAGCTTTGCACTACCGTGGATGTACACAAACACTAGCGCGTCACCAGTCGTAACGAACTGCCCAGTTGCAGTTTCCCTGTCGTATGCAAACCTTACTGCGTTTGGCGTGGCTAACGCAACGTTTATACGAAGCGCTACCTCATCACCTAACGCTTTTGCGCTATCGGTGAAAGTATGCCCAAACGTAAACTTTCCTGTTTTACAGGTACTGTTATCCCAATCACTAGGCTCTATAGTGATAGCGCACTGCTCCAACATGTTTCTTTTCGAAGCGTCAAAGCGCACGTTAACTGCAGTACCGATAGCGTGTTCTTTTTCACTGCTTTTGGGTAAGTAGGCACAATGTATGTTGCAGTTGAACGTTGCGGTTTTCCAGTTGTACGGTATTGTTATGTTGTTAAGCTTAACCTCCCAGTCACCATCAAGCTTTATGGGTTTCATCAGATGCACCCTGTAGTCGCTAGGTTTGTTGTCTGGACAAACGTCGAGGTTACTGTTGCTTGGCAACGTCACATGAAAGCTTGTGCCACTCATTTTGCAGAGTATTCAGATAGACTGCTTTGCGGAATCCACTTGTTAAACTTATCCGGCCAGCCACGCCACTTAACAAGAACCTCGTACTTCTTGCTTCTTGGAAGTAGTCGCTTCTGTAGCACACGTTCGACTTCTAGCTTGTTCTTCGTTATAGGCTGCAACTCTGCACCGTAAAAGTTGCCCTCAATCGGTTCACCGGCTGTATCGACAAGCTTATATACGTTTTGCGGATGTGGGTAGCGTTGTTGGACGACAAAGTGTTCACGACTCCAGTTTGGCATGTATCCTTTATCGAAGTTTCCTTTCCACTTGCTTATCCTTACTAGTTGGTCCTTTTGCACCGATCGTTTGGCGGCTGAACTGTCTTTGTAGAAAAGGTTAAACCACGCTTTCTGTGCAACCAAATCGTTATCTACGTCGGCAGGACGCATACGTATCGAACGATGTGTGCTGTTGTTGTAGGAGTACACGATGTCGTTTAACACGTTAATGTATTTTTGCGTGTTTTGCGCTGTAAAGTATGTCCATATGCGTGTTTTTAGTGTCCTGTTGAACCTTTCAACAATCGAAGCTTTTTGATCACTGTTGCTTGCAAAGTGATGAACACCTTGCTCGCGCAAAAAGTTTGATACGTCAGCGTTGAAGAACTCTTTTCCCTTGTCGGTTTGCAGTCGTGTCGGTTTACGCGGGTGCGCCATGCGAAACAGTTTCTTCACTGCAACCAACATATCCTTTTTTGCCTTTGTACGAACAGGAATCGCCCAAGCGTAGCGCGATAACACATCCACACATGTTAGTATATAGTTGTATCCATCGTTTTGTCCAGATATCGCTTGCATATCTGCTAGGTCAGCTTGCCACTGCTGATCGATATTTGCTACATAGGTATGGTTACGTGTAAACTTGTGACGCAGCGGTTTGTGTAGTGAGTACGACAACTGCTGTTGGAGAAACTCGTCTACACTACGTTTGGTTACTGGTAGACCCAACTCCTTTGCACGCTTAAACAGTCTGTCACTGCCACCATATGATCCTGCATCGCCAGCTGCATAGTAGATGTTATACAGTTGCTTGTGCAGCGCCGCTTTTGTCCAGTTTTGGTCAGTCATGCTTGTTTCGACGTGTTGTGTAGCGCATATGCAAGCACATTAGCCAACGCCTTGATCTTTTCGCAATCGTTGCTCGCTAGTGGCGATGGCGATAAAAGTGCGATAACTATCAACATGAGCCAAACTACTCGCACTAACGTAGTACTATTTATAGAACCTAACCAAGCGCTTGCTGCAGGTTGCGCTGTTGGTCGACCCGTTAGTAGTGTAACCGTTTGGTTCTGGTGGTTGTCTTCTGCAACAGCAACTGTTGCCATACCATTAGCTTGACTTTCCATGTTTTCACCAGTAGTCTTGCCTCTCGTGTTCATCGCCAGATGTTCTTCCGTTTTGCAACGGTTTATATAACTTGGGTTTATCCCTTTTAAAGTATAGCTGACAAACTACTGAAGACATGTTGTTTTTGAACTCATACGGAAGCCCGTTATCGTCACGCACTTGTATGCGTATCGCTTTAGTGTTAGATAAAGTCACCCGTTTTGGTATAAGGTGTTTAGGTTCGTATACACCACCTTCGTCACCACTTTTTAACGGTATGCAAGACAACAAGGGCGACATGACGTTTCCTACATGCTGGTACTCTATAATGTCTGTGTAAAGAAACAGTTTATTGTTTTTTATATCATATGGTGCTGGGACTTCCAGACACATTTCCTTTAGCAAGTATACCTTAGGTGGGAAAAAATTACCGTCCAGCTTTTGGTAAGCATCGCGTGGGCATAGCTTAAAGTCCCCAAAGGCTACTTGGTTATAACCTATCCTCAAGGCTTTGGCGATGAGAGGTGAGTCAAACAAAAACGTGAGAAGCAGCCCATAAACCGGACTTATTTCAGCCGCTTTAGATTCGAAAACAGCATCCTCGCTTGATGTTTGTCTTCTGTTTCTTCTTTCAATATGCGGTTTGTAACTGACGGAAAAGCTATCATTCAACTGTTCGCAGCAGTTCTGTCTTATCTTCGTTTCTATGGCGGTACATAGTGTTTCAGCAAGCTGGCTAGAACTAGAAAACCGATGCTCTTTAAGCAAGATACGTCCTTCTATAGTTGTGGCAAGTGCGTCTAAGGGTTGCGATTCGTCTATCGCCCAAGGGTCCATAAACTGAAGTGTGTATTTTTCTTCATGTTTGTCTGACGGTTTCGTTATCAAACGAAACCTCGAAAACGCGTTCTTGTGTTTACCATAGAACGTTGTAGGTCGCACGTTAGACAAAAACATGAAGTGCACGTATGTTTCTGGTATGATATCGTTAAACGGTTCTGGATAGATAAACTGCGATAAAGAAACGGTCCAGTTACCTTTCAGATCGAGCACTTTACCCAAACAAACGGTGTAGTCGCTTTGTTTGTTGTTCGGATGCGTGTTCATGTTGCTGTTGCTCGGTAATGTTACTGTGAAGGTGTCCATGTCGATACGTGAATAGATAGTGAAAGGCAACCGTTAGGATTATATAGGAGAGGTTTTATTTCAGCCGATCAAACAACATGGGCGTACGTCTGCGCAAACAGCTTACTTAGCGTGTTAATCGTAACAGGGAGAACGTTACGTACAGTCAACTCCTTCGATAGTGTTTCCAACACTAGTCCGCGCAAACAAAGCATACTGAAAACGCTATAGTCACACGATACGTTTACACACCTTTTATTACGATCGTTCATGCTGTCATACAGCTTCCCTGCGAGCTCCAGCGCAGTCTCTAGCTTCAACCTTCGTGTCGCTGCTTGTTCAAAGCCTCGATCAAAAGCTTGCTTCGGGTCACTGATCGCAGGTGGTGTCACAGTCGGCGCCGCAGTCCTCGCAGTCGGCGTCGTACGGCACGACTTTGCAGACCTTGGGCGTTTTTGCTTGCCTTCCTGGTGTGTTCGCTTCTGCGGCGTCACGTTGCGTTTCTTTGGTATTTTTACCCGAATCGGCTCGACCTTCTTTGCTGCGGGTGCGGCGAACACCGGCTGGTCTTCCTCGCTTTCGCTCAACCAGTGTTCCATGTTCTGCGCCGTTGTTGTTTGCGCTGCTGACTGTAGCGGCAACGGTAGGTTGGATAACATTATCGAGCTCGTTAGGATGTCCGTCATCATGCTGCGTATCGTCGTCGATGTGGAACCCGATGCGATCTAACGAGTTCTTGATATTCTTGAACGCTTCAACCGGAAGAAAAACGTGGCTCTTTGAAGGAATCCAACGGTTGTATCGCTCATTGAACCAAAAGCGACTCAAACCAATCTTCTGCTTTTTCTGCTGCTGTCCAGCGCTGTCGGTTGAAACAATCTCAATGATGCGCCAGTAGTATGCGTTCTTTGACGCTACAAAGATATGATCCGTTGCTTTATCCGTTATAGTACTGTTGTTCATTTTATTTTCATTCCAAGCTTGTTAAACTACACGATGTAGCAGGTCTTTTATAGACGAACGAAGCAGCTTTTCTGTTTCTAGAACATTCTAGTTGCCATGCATTATAAGTGTTATTTTATTGACAGCAAATGTGCGGAACAGAGAAACAAAGAAAGGTGTGTTGCAAATCAGTTACTATGCGGAACACATGTTATGCAACGTGTTTACAAAAGACTACACACGTGCAGCAAACGATCACGGTTATGTGCGTCACAAACGTTGAAACAGCGGGTGGTGTGTGATAAACGATTATAAACCGTGAGAAAGAAAAACATGAAAGGTAAGAAACGATAAGAAAACCACGTTTATGTTCGGTCAGTCTTAGGTTATGTAAGCGCGTTTGCGTTCATGCATAACCGATATGGCAGGGTCATGTACGTCTGAAAAGCACGCGACCTGACTGTAGCGTGCGCCTTGTCCTTCGCGACGTGCCTTCTTCAGGTGCGTGGCTAGCCGCTTGCGACGTTATCGGCGTTCTTGCTGTAGCGGTTTCAACTCTATCAACGTAGGTGAGATCGATCACTTCTGAAGGGGTATCGGTTCGTTGGCGTCTAGCAGGTGGCGGGCTTGCAATGGTCGATAGTGTGACCTCTCTTAGCGGCGGACTCTGGGTATTGAACATCTCGCGTTGTGCAGCATCGATGAGCGCCGCAACCGATGTTTCTATCGGTTCATAGAACGCGTTTGCGTACGCTTCTTCTAGCTTGAGTACCAAATCGTCTGCTGAAACGTTTCTAATTGCTACAGAGGTTGGCCATCCGCGTGGAATACCGGCTTCCTTGATTTCTCTTTCAAACCTAAAGACTCTTTCGCAACTATGGTTGCTGTGTCGAATAAGCTGGTAAGGGTACTTACATCCACTACAGTTCACAAACACCGATGCGCAAGTCAACGCATGTGAAACGACCTCATCAAACCTTCCTTCAAACCCACATGTTTTGCTAGGACATATACCTAAGCGACATGAAGCGCTAGCTCTTTCATGTTCTGCAACCTCGAGCGGGTCTCCTTCGAAAACACAGTCTTTACGGGAGCATCTGACACGTTGTAGCTTCCAGCATTCTTTAAGCAACACCGGCCAGAGTTCATAGCAAAACGTATCTAGCGATGTGTATCGCTCACGACAGGAAGGACATTTTGCAAACATGCCGTCGGAACACTTCATTAGGTTCATTTTTAGACAGTGTCTGCAACCTACGTGACCGCATCTCTTAAGCAAAACCGGAACACGGGGCAAGCAGAAGCATATAGGACAAGACCATGCGTTGTCAGATATGTCGCTTTGCTTGTTCAAAGAAAGAATCGCAGATATGTGGTTGAAGGATCGTACAACGAAATCGCTGTCGAAACCCTCGGACTCGTTGTACAAGTCATCAGCTGCGTCACTAATGACACGCGTGGCGATCTTTCTTGCTCCCTCCAGTTCCGCGGTATCACTAGAATGCGACATGGTTCGTGAATAGCGATGAGCTTGTAGAGTGTAAGTGTAATATGTTGCTT
>Ga0209850_1000110_pt1 | contig 8851 bp, 8 predicted proteins | sample GWRWT2_2Sept14_FD_187193 | JGI IMG/M metagenome (GOLD analysis project Ga0209850, IMG submission 187193) | Sand microcosm microbial communities from a hyporheic zone in Columbia River, Washington, USA - GW-RW T2_23-Sept-14 (SPAdes) (version 2) ...
GAAATCCTGCCCAAGGTTCCGCCGCTTAAATCAATACTGCGCGCGCCGTCATCGGCCTGCCAAAGCGTGCCAATATAGTCAATACTTCCCGTGCCAACTGTCCATCCCGTGATGCTGCTATTGCCATTGCCAAGGGTGGTGAACACACCGGGGTTGAAGCTTGCATTCTCAAAACTTCCATTCTGAAACGGCAAAGCCTCCGCGCTGCTTTGCCAAAAAGCCGCCGTGGCGGCAATTGCCGCCAGCTTTGTAAGTGTTCGCATATTCAATCTCCTGTTTATCTATTTGAAACAGATTTCGGTGGCACCACGCCCTTGATAATCGTATCGCCCCTCAATATTCGCTAAACCCGCTTTTTCAGGAGCAACAGAGGCCAGAATTGACTATTATTGATTTTCTATGTCGCTTCGCCCCTCGCGATAACGACGATAAAACGCGCCAATCAAAAAAACGGCGGCTCCAATCCGGGCCGCCGTTTTTTATATATGTGTGACTATTTCCGGCGCCGCCGCATCCCCGCAACGCCAAACAGACCCGCACCTAGCAGCGACAGCGTCATCGGTTCGGGCACGGAGAAGTTGGGGTTTGCCACTGTGGTTATCGCACCAACCGCGTCAATATCCGCGCCTACCGTGGCGCCGTTTTGGCCGCCTTCATTGGTGTCATCGGTCAGGCGGATGTACGAAAATAAATCGGTGCTGTCAAAACCGAATGCGTCGATATCGATGCCAGCGGTGCTGCCGAAAACGCTACCCACTGCAAACCAGCTCACACCATCGGCGCTGATTTCAATAAAGGTGTCTTCGATATCCGGGCCTACTTCAAAAACCCATATATCAAGGTCGTTATTGTCGCTACCGGTCAGAAAATTATCCAGGAATCGCAGCGTAATGCTTCCGCCATCACCTAGTGAGACAAAGGAGCAAGCGGCTTGGCTTGCACATGAATTATTGCCTGCATAATCAGGTACATTCAAGGCGTTGAAGGCGCCCTGATGCGGCGTCGTAGGGTTGCTCCCCACAAGGCCAGGCGAATAATCGATGACGGAATCCGCAAATGAAACAGCGCCCTGTGGAAAATCGGTGCCGCCCTGGCTATTGCCAATAAATACGGCATTCGCTTGCGTTGCCGACAGCGCCATCACGGCAATTGCCGCCAGCTTTGTATGTATTCGCATATTCAATCTCCTGCTTATCTATTTGAAACAGATTTCAATGGCACCACGCCCTTGATAATCGTATCGCCCCTCAATATTCGCTGAACCCATTTTTTCGGGCGCAACACAGGCCAGAATTGACTATTATTGATTTTCTATACTTCTCACCGTCATTTAACAGGTGCATTATTGGGAAATGCCCGAATAGTGATCTGTAAAAAACGGCCGTTAACGCATTATTCATCAGTTGAAACAAAACCGCGATAGTAGCAGATGCTATTATTAAAATTGACTATGTGGGGGTGTCCTCACTTAAACTTAAAGCGTCATTCCGGAAGCCGGTTTTCCAACGATTGAAACAGGACCCAGCATATGGCCCGCCGCGTGACGACAAGGACAAAATCACTCCGTGCTGCGTCTGCGCTGGATGTGCTGGAGCAGTTCAGCGCCTTGCTGGTGCAGCTGAACCAGGACGCCAATACGCTATCGGCGGAGCGCTTTCAGGCGGAGGTGTTCAAGAAGGTGAACACACTCATCCTTATTGATGCGGGCTTTTGGGCGCTGGGCGGGCACGGCCCCGAACCGGAACTGTTCGAAATATATCTGCACAATCTGACTGATCAGACTGTGGAGGAATATAATAAAATCCAACAGTATGACACGGTCATGCAGGAGGCGGTGCGCAATCCCGGCGTGACCTTGAACGTGGTGGTGCGGGACTGGTACCCGGAAGAATATTGGCCCTATCTGGATAGTTTCGGCTATCGCCATGCGCTGTGCACCAATGTGATCGACCCGGTCACCGGCCTGTTTTCCGCCATCACGCTCTACCGCGCCGATCCCGCGCGCCCGTTCAGCGAACAGGACCGGCGGCTGAAACAGATGCTGATGCCGCACTGGATCGAGGCGCTAAACCGCGCCAGGATTGAACCCTCGCTGCGCGGGGTGGCGAATGCGCTGCAATACCCAATGGCGGCCATCGCGGACAGGGCGGGGTTGCTGCGCTATGCGGGGGATGGATTTGGCGAAATGTTGCAACGCGAATGGCCGGAGTGGCGTGGGCAGATGCTGCCCGAACCGCTGCTGGAGAAAGTGGCGTTACTGACTGACGGCGAATTTCATGGCGCGCGCATTGCCGCCAAAATCACCTTTAATCAGAACCTGCCGCTGGTTCAACTGCGCCCCATTTCTTTGTCGGATAGGCTAAGCGAGCAGCAATTGAAAGTGGCCCGCTATAGCTGTGAGGGCTTGAATTTCAAGGAAATCGCCCGGCACATGGATTTATCGCCGGGAACCGTGCGTAATTACCTCCATATTATTTACCGCAAGCTGGGGGTGAACACGAAACTCCAGCTTGCCGAGGCGTTACGCGCGGCGGAATAGCGGCGTGAGGGGTTATTGAGCAATCCATCAACCCCTTGCGGGAATGGCGCGCGGCTTACTATACTGACCGGATCAAGCCATAGAAACGTCAACAGGGAGAGAACGCGATGAGCGACAAATTTACGGCGGTGGCCGAAAAAGTTGGGATGCAACTGAAATTCGATCCAAAAATGTTGCTGGAAAAATATAATCATGAGCGCGACAAGCGCATCCGCGAAGATGGCAGCGGCCAATATAAGGAAATTTCCGGCCAGTTCGCGCATTTCATCGAAGACCCCTATGTGGAGCCGGGCTTCACCCGTGAACCGCTGACCGATGAGGTTGAGGTGCTTGTGATCGGCGGCGGCTTTGGCGGGCTGCTGGCGGGCGCGCGGCTGCGCGAGGCGGGCGTCAAAAGCATCCGCGTGATTGAAAAGGGCGGCGATTTTGGCGGCACCTGGTATTGGAACCGCTATCCCGGCGCGCAATGCGACATCGAGGCCTATATTTATCTGCCGCTGCTGGAAGAGCTGAACTATATCCCGCGCGAGCGTTATTCCCACGCGCCCGAAATCATGGCGCACACCCAGGCGATCGCCCGCAAATATGATCTGTATGATGATGTGTGCTTCCAGACCGAAGTCACCGGGATGCAGTGGGATGAAAAAGAATCCAAATGGATCATCACCACCGATCGCGGCGACCGCATGAAGGCGCGCTTTGTCGCCATGTCCAACGGGCCGCTGAACAAGCCGAAGCTGCCCTCTATGACCGGCATTGAAAATTTCAAGGGGCACACCTTTCACACCAGCCGCTGGGACTATAATTACACCGGCGGCACCTGCGAGGGCGGCCTGACCGGCCTCGCGGACAAGCGGGTGGCAATCATCGGCACCGGCGCTACCGCCGTGCAATGTATCCCGCATCTGGGCGAATGGGCGAAAGAGCTGTTCGTGTTTCAGCGCACGCCGTCATCCTGTGACGTGCGCAAAAATGCCCCCACCAGCCCGGAATGGGAAAAGAAGCTGCAACCCGGCTGGCACAAAAAACGGGTTGAGAATTTCAACAATATGGTGTCCGGAACGGGACAGGGCGATGATGACGTTGGCGATGGCTGGACCGATATTTTCCGTAACATGAGCGCGCAGCAAAGCCAGAACCCCAATGTGATCCTTAGCCGCGAGGAAAAAGAAGTTCTGAACGAGCTGATGGATTTCATCAAGATGGAAGAAGTGCGCAACCGCGCCGCCACCATCGTGAAAGATCAGGCGACGGCCGAGGCGCTGAAACCCTATTACCGGCAATTCTGCAAACGCCCGACATTCCATGACGACTATCTGCTGACCTATAACCGCCCGAATGTGCATCTGGTCGATACGCGCGGCAATGGCGTGGACCGCATCACCGAAAAGGGCGTGGTGTTCGACGGCAAGGAATATGAGGTCGATTGCATCATCTTCGCCACCGGCTTTGAAGTGGGCACCGCCTACACCAACCGCTCCGGTTACGATATTGTCGGCCGGGCCAACACCACGCTCAGCAAAAAATGGGCGGATGGGCCGCGCACCTTTCACGGTTTCTTCTCGAACGGTTTTCCCAACTGTTTCTTCATGGGCATGATCCAGACCGGCAGCACCGCCAATTTCACCCATATGCTGAACGAACAGGCCAATCACATCGCCTATGTGATCAGCCATGCCCGCAACAGCAATATCAAATCGGTCGAGGCGTCGAAAGAAGCCGAGCAGGCCTGGGTGGACGAGGTGCATAAATATGCCAAAGTGGGTGAGGCCTATTTCGCTTCCTGTACGCCGGGCTATTACAATAATGAAGGCAAGCCCGAAAAAACCGGCAATGGTTTTCTGACCGGGGCCTGGGGCGGCGGACCGGTGAAGTTTTTCAAGCTGCTGGAAGATTGGCGCAATGAAGGCGCGCTGCGCGGGCTTGAGGTTTCATAATCCTGCTGACCCGGTTCCGGAAAAATGGCGGCCCCTGATCTGGCCGCCATTTTTTTGCATCATCTGTCATCCGCCGGTCATGACGGCGCGCCGGGCCTGGCGGCCTGTGCTGTGGCGCCATTGCGTGCTTCGAGTTTTGCCAGCGCATCAAGCGCCTTCTGGTGTTTGGGCTTTACGGCCAGAACCTGGCGGCAGGCGCGATTTCCAGGAACCGGGTGCTACCCGTCAGCGCGCCATCGGACAGGCGCCTTACCGCAAAAGCAATGTGCGCGCCGCTTTCGTGAGAACTGAGGCCGGCGTCAAACCAGCCGTCAAACCCGGCCCCGCTGCCATCCAGCGGCATATAGGCCCATAAATCCGGGTCGCTGGCCGCAGCCCGCAAGCCCTCCCGGTGCGCCTCGGCCAGCGGCTCCAGGCGGACGAAACGGCCGGTTAAATTTTGTGCGGTAAGTTGCATTTGCGGTGTATTAGATTGTGCCTGTGAGGGGGTCAAGCCTTGTCCCCCGTCTTGAAGAAAGCGAAGCAATGTCCGTGGAAGATCATAAGCGCGCCGCCGCGTTGAAGGCCCTGGAATATGTCTCTGACGGGATGAAGGTTGGTCTTGGCACCGGCTCGACCGCCGATCATTTTATCCGCGCGCTGGGCGAGGCGGTGGAAAACGGCCTGAGGGTGATCGGCGTATCCACCTCTGTGCGCACCGAGGCGCTGGCGCGCGAATGCGGCATTCCGCTGGTGGATATTGACGCGGCGGGGCAGCTTGATCTGACGGTCGATGGCGCGGACGAGATTGATCCGGAGCTGCGCCTGATCAAAGGCGGCGGGGGCGCCCTGCTGCGCGAAAAAATCGTCGCCAGCGGATCAAACCGCGTGCTGATCATTGCCGATGAAAGCAAGATGGTTCCCCGGCTTGGTGCGTTTGCGCTGCCGGTGGAAATCAGCCCGTTTGCGTGGAAAACCACATCACGGCGCATCCGCGACAGTCTGGCGCGCTTTGATGTCGGCAATGTGGCCGTCGCCCTGCGCCGCCATAAGAACATGGCGTCTTTCATGACGGATGGCGGCCATTATATTCTGGATTGCGAACTGAAAAGCATTGGCGATCCGGAAGGTCTGGCCGCATTTCTGGATTCACTTCCCGGCGTGATGGAGCATGGCCTGTTTATCGGCCTGGCCAGCGGCGCAATCATTGGCGGCGCATCGGGTGTACGCATTGTGCGCCCCGAGGGCAGCCTGCTTCCGGTAATTTAGGGGAACCATGCAATGCCAAAATATGATTTTGATCTGTTTGTCATTGGCGGCGGATCGGGGGGCGTGCGCGCGGGCCGCATGGCGGCCGGCCGGGGCGTCCGTGTGGGCATTGCCGAGGAATATCGTTATGGCGGCACCTGTGTCATCCGGGGCTGCGTGCCGAAAAAGCTGTTCGTATATGCCAGCCATTTCAGCGAGGAATTTGAAGATGCCGCCGGGTTTGGCTGGCATGTCGGGGCGCGCCGCTTTGACTGGCCAACGCTCATCGCCAACAAGGACAAGGAAATTGCGCGGCTCAGCGCGCTTTATGAACGCGGATTGTCCAATGCCGGGGCGGAAATTATTCATTCGCGCGCGGAACTGCGTGATCCGCACACGGTTCATCTGCTTACTGAAAATCGCACCGTTACGGCGGATAAAATTCTGATTGCCACGGGCGGGTGGCCCTCTTTGCCGGAAATTCCCGGTATCGCCCACGCCATCAGCTCGAATGAAGCATTTCATCTGGCCCAATTGCCGCGCCGTGTGATGGTGGTGGGGGGCGGTTATATTGCTGTGGAATTTGCCGGCATCTTTCATGGGCTGGGCGTGGAGACGAAACTGCTCTATCGCGGGGCGGAACTTCTGCGCGGGTTTGATATGGATATCCGCACCATGCTGCGCCGGGAAATGGCCAAAAAGGGGCTGGATGTGCGTGTGAACGCCAATCCTGCAAAAATCGAAAAACGCGAAGGCGTTCTGTTCGTGACGCTTGAAGATGGCGCGGTGATTGAAACGGATTGCGTTATGTGCGCCACCGGCCGCATACCGAATATTGCCGGTCTGGGACTGGAGGCTGCGGGCGTTAGCGTGAATGCGCGGGGCGCTATTGCCGTTGACGCCTATTCGCACACCAATGTTGAAAATATCTGGGCGCTGGGCGATGTGACCGATCGTGTGAATCTGACACCCGTCGCCATCCATGAGGCGATGTGTTTTGTCTCGACAGTGTTTGGCGGCAGGCCGCTGCCGGTTGATCATGAACTGATCCCGACCGCCGTGTTCAGCCAGCCCGGTATCGGCACGTGTGGATTGACGGAAGAAGCGGCGCGCCAGCGCTACAAAAATATTGATATTTACAAGGCCGATTTCCGTCCGATGAAACATACTTTATCGGGCCGTGACGAACGCATGCTGATGAAACTGATTGTCGATGCCGGTAGCGGCAAGGTGGTGGGCTGCCATATTCTGGGGGCCGATGCGGGCGAAATCATCCAAAGCCTTGGTGTCGCCATCAAGATGGGCGCCACCAAGGCGGATTTCGACGCCACCATGGCGGTGCACCCCACGGCAGCGGAAGAATTTGTCACCATGCGCGAAAAATGGACGCCCCCGGCGCAAGTTGCGGAATAGAACGGACTATCCCGTTTTTTTCTTGCGCGCGAAATACAGTTCCGCCATCAGGCCGAACAGTTGCAGCACATTGGGTGGCGTTTCATCGCCGGAAAATTCGCGGTACAGCGATGCGACATTGACCACAATGCGTTCGGCATCGCCCCAACTGGCGTAATCGCCCAGCGCAATATCATGCGCTGCGTCAATGGCGCTAAGGCCCGCATCAAAGCGCTGCCGCGCCTCATCACGAATATATTTCAGATAGGATTTAACGGCGCGCACGCCATTTTTGTCCGTGATCGGACCATGTCCCGGCACAATGACATCCACATCCATCGCCAGCATCCGGTCACATGCCGCGATCCAGTTGCCCACTGGCCCTTCCCACATGATCGGCGTGCCATCAATGAACAGAATATCACCGGTAAACAGCAATTTATCGGCAGGCACATAAACCAGCGTGTCTCCTGCCGTGTGCGCGGGTCCGACATTGATCAGCTCGACCCGCTTGTCGCCAACCTGCACCGCCAGTTCGGATTCGAAGGTGCGCGTCGGCAGCGTCAGATGAATGCCTGCAAATTTGAACGGCGCGAACACCTCAGCGAAAAATTTCCCCGGTAGTCCCATGGCGGCGGCATTGGCCTGCATCGCGGCCAGGCGGGCGGGCGGATCGGCCGCCATCTGTTCGGCGCAGGCGCGGGTGGCGATAATCTCGGCCCCTTCCACGCATTCATTGCCGTTATAATGATCGCCATTGGCGTGCGTGTTGACCAGTGTGCGGATAGTGGCCGCCGCCGGTTCGGCCCGGCGCATGGCGCCCAGCATGGCGTGTGTCAAAGGCACATCGAACAAAGTGTCCACTAAAAGCGACTGTCCGCTGTCGCAAATCAGCCCGGCATTGCTCCAGCCCCAGGAGCCATCCGGCTGCAACCACGCATAGGCGCCATTGCCCAGTTCATGCAGGCCTCTTGTGTAAGAAAATTTTCCAAGCCCTAAGGTCATGCGCGCCTCCTTTTTATTTATTTTGGTCTGGCGCAGCGCAAGAAGCCAGCATTACTATAGGCGAACCCTGAGCTGCTGGAGGAAATCATGGCCGTAACCGAGAAAGCCCGGAAAGTAGATGAGGATTCAAAACCCGTTGCGCCACGCCTGTTTGCCCATGCGGTGTTCGCAACGCCGAATTATGCGGCGATGATCGAATGGTATGGGACGGTTCTGGACGCCCGCGTGGTGGCTGGCGGCCCGATGCTGAGCTTTATGAGCTATGATGAAGAGCATCACCGGCTGGCCTTTATCAACCAGCCCAAGCTGGAGCCGCGCAATGGTAAACAGGCGGGGCTGGACCATCTGGCCTACACGGTTCAGGATATTGGTACGCTGCTCAATACCTATGCGCGGCTGAAGAAAGCCGGGATTCTGCCGGTGTGGCCGGTCAATCATGGACTGACGACATCGCTGTATTATCAGGATCCCGATGGTAACCGGCTTGAATTGCAGGTCGAAAATTTTGATACGGCGGCGGAATTACAGGGCTGGTTCAAACGCCCGGACTTTGCCTCCAATCCAGTGGGGGTGACGTTCGACCCCGAAGCACTGGTGGCTTTGTATGAATCCGGCGCGCCGCGATCCGAGCTGATCCGTATCGGCTGGCCGGATGCCTGAGGGCTGACGCATGCTGGAGGTGACGCCCGGAATCGAACCGGGATGGACGGATTTGCAATCCGCTGCGTAACCATTCCGCCACGTCACCTTT
>Ga0209850_1000112_pt1 | contig 8752 bp, 10 predicted proteins | sample GWRWT2_2Sept14_FD_187193 | JGI IMG/M metagenome (GOLD analysis project Ga0209850, IMG submission 187193) | Sand microcosm microbial communities from a hyporheic zone in Columbia River, Washington, USA - GW-RW T2_23-Sept-14 (SPAdes) (version 2) ...
CATGGGGAACTATGCGGATTGATGGCGATCCGCGCCGCGCTGGATGCGCGCGGCGAAAAGCGTAACCGTGTTCTGGCGCCGGAATCGGCGCATGGCACCAATCCCGCCACGGCCGCCATGTGCGGTTTCACTGTTGACCCGATCCCTGCCGATGCGCGCGGCCGGGTTGATCTGGCCGCATTAAAAGCCAGACTGGGGCCGGATGTCGCCGCCATCATGGTGACCAATCCCAATACTTGCGGCCTGTTTGAAAATGACATTGTGGAAATGGCGAAGGCCGTGCATGACGCGGGCGGATATTTTTATTGCGACGGGGCGAATTTCAATGCGCTGGTCGGATATGTGCGCCCAGGCGATCTGGGAATTGACGCCATGCATATCAATTTGCACAAAACATTTTCCACTCCGCATGGCGGCGGCGGCCCTGGCGCCGGACCTGTCGTGTTTTCGCTGGCGCTGGCTCCCTATGCCCCATTGCCCTTTGCCGTGGATCGCGGCAATGGCTTTGAACTGGTGGAACATGAAGCCGACGCGGGCGCGGCCACGCCCTTTGGGCGTATGACGGCGTTTCACGGGCAGATGGGCATGTTTGTCCGTGCACTGAGTTATATGCTGAGCCATGGCGGCGATGGCCTGCGCCAGGTGGCGGAGGACGCCGTTCTGAACGCCAATTATGTGCTGGCCGGGCTGCGCGGCGATATGAGCGCGCCCTTTCCCGGCCCCTGTATGCATGAATGCCTGTTTGACGACAGCTTTCTGAAAGACACCGGCGTCACCACGCTGGATTTCGCCAAGGCGATGATTGACGAGGGTTATCATCCGATGACCATCTATTTCCCGCTGGTGGTGCATGGCGCGATGCTGATCGAGCCGACAGAAACGGAATCGAAAGAATCACTCGATCAATTGATCCTTGTACTGCGCAAACTGGCACAGGCGGCAAAGGCAGGCGATGTGGCGCGTTTTACCCAGGCCCCGCATTTTGCGCCACGCAACCGCATGGACGAAACCCGCGCCGCGCGAACCCCTGTGTTGCGATGGCGGCCCCAAAGCGGAGAATAATCTGGAGACGGTGCTAAAACTTCAAGCCGGATATATATTTTTCCAGCGCGCGCGCAGCAACCCGATGACCCTGTTCATTCCAGTGATTATCGGAAACAAAATTCAGGGCCTGGCGGTTCACCCGCCAGTCCTCACTGAACGCCGGATGCAGATCGATGAAATTCACGCCTGATTGCGCCGCCGCACCGGACGCCATTGCGTTTAACCACAAGGCCCCTTCTGAATAAAGTGGCGCACTGTCCAGCCCTGCTGCGATTGCGCGGCGATCGCCATCCATGATCACAAGCGGATGAAAATCATATTGCTGTGCCAGCAGCCGGAATTGCGCCATGGCATAGCGCGTGGCCCCCTGAATAGGCGCGCGTTCCGCCATCACCGCATTCACTTCTATATTTGCCTGATGGGGCGGCGGCGCGGCGGCCATCAGCCGTGAAATTGCCGCAACCGGATCAAGTCTCTGCCGGTAATAAAGATAGCGCAGCGTTGCCGTTTGCCGCAGCCAGTCACGCCACGCCGCCTGATAGGGTGCGGGCGGAATTTCCCCCGCCACCTGATCCCCCGCCATCTGAAATTTCAGAAAACTGCTGGTATAGCGCCCTGCTACCGCCGTGAAACTTTCATCGAAATCATTATGCACCAGCACCAGAACGATCATGTCCGGCCGATAGGTCTGCGACACATGCCGCGCCATCGCCAGATAATGGCTCAATGGCGCGCCGCTGATGCCGAAGCGATAGACCTGAAGCCCGCCCGCCGCCGCCTCCAGCCGTTCGGCCAGACTGGCATTATAGGGAACCTGCAACGCCTCCACAAAGGAATCGCCGATAATGGCGATGCGGCGCACCCCTTGCGGCGCCCTGGCGTCATAAGCGGCATGTCCGGAGTTCCAGCCCTGCGCATTGATGCGGTAGTGCCCCGCCACATCGTCTCCGATGCGCCAGACCCCCTCGCTGCCCGGCTGAAGCCGCACCAGCCCATCCACATAGACATTTTCCGGAACATCACTGGGTATCAAGATAAAGCGAAACAGCACCAGTTCACACAGCAAAAGCATGACCAGCATGCTGCCTGGTATCAATGCAGCATTCACCAGGGCGCCGCGCCACCCGCTTATTTCAGCCCGCGGAGCCCGCGCCGCCGCGCCTTTGCGCGCAGCCTCGTCCACCCCGGCAGGCCCGCCACCCCCATCAACCATATTCCACCCATGCCCCCTTGATCGCGCCACCAGCGGCCCGCCCATCTGGGAAAAACCGGATTCATGCAACGCCGCGATTGCCGCGGCCCAGCTTATAAGCTAGTTTGCCCCATTCCAACCCAATCACTGGAATCAGGCACCCGTAGCTCAGCTGGATAGAGCGCTGCCCTCCGAAGGCAGAGGCCAGGGGTTCGAATCCCTTCGGGTGCGCCAGTGATTTCAAATGCTTACTGGCATAAGACAAGCTCTGACAAGCACAAAACTCACCAAATACTCACCATAAAATGGTTTGCTCTGGCGTGTCGAGGGCGAGAGTAGCACAGACTTTCCCTCCGGTCGCAGGCAACGAATGACGCATGAGCTATAGCGCACCGCAAACATCGCGCATCTGACCAGGAACAAGTGGGCATCACGCCGCGACCAAACGGCGCAAGTATGACCGCGCCATAGTGCGCGCCGCCGGCGCCGCCTCGAAGGCTGCCGATTATCTGCTGGCTTTCCAGGCCGATCATGCCGAGCCCGCCGGTGCCGGTGTGGCGGCGAGCGGGCGGGACGCGGCGTGAGGATTGCGCGCGTGTTTCCCCTGAAAGCCGTGTTTCCGCTTTCGCAGCTGCCTGGGCCTGCGGCCCCTGAGAGTAAGAGGAAGGCGGGTTTTTCGTGACGGGTTTCAAGGTTGAGAGAGAGGCTTTCGGCCGCCCGTTATGGAGAAACCGATATGGCAAACGCCGTTCAGAAGATACGCTTGAGCGCCTCGCGCGACATCCCCTTCAACAGGCTGGTGCTGAGCCAGTCCAACAACCGGCGTTTGCAAGCCGGAATCTCGATCGAGGAACTGGCCGAGGACATCGCCCGGCGCACCCTCCTGCATCGCGACGACGCTGCGTCAGCATACTGAACGGCGCATGATCGCCGCCGCCGCATTGTCAGCTTCGCACCGGATAGCATCTTCGCCATTGTCCGATGGGCTTCCAACGGCTTCGGAACGGTTGTCTCGCGTATCGATATTGTGTGTGCCGTGGCGGCAGGTGAACCCCATCAGACGCTGCCGTTCGTTCATCCCGGCGGCGACATCCTGTTGCGTATCGAGGGTTGGCCGAAGGTCGAGCGGGTGCTGCAGGCCATCGATGCGATAGAGGCCATCGGCATTGATCCGGTCGAAGTCGCGCCGGAGCATTGGCGGCATGTCCATAACCGTCTGATCGCTGGTTATGAGCCACGGCCCTATACGAGAAAACGGCATGATGCCTGGCTGTTGCGGCGCAGCGCCGGGCCATGACGCGCTTCGCATGGGTGATCATATCCTGTTTCGCCACGCTGGGCGCTACGATCCCGGCCTTCGTGGGTATGCCTAAAAAAACTCATCTGGAACGCCAGCGCCAGCGTGCCGATCGGGATATATTTTGTGCAGCTGCCGGACGGAATCGAGATCGCCGATCTTGCAGTGGTCGCACCGCCCGAGCCGGTCGCGCGTTTTCTTGAGGATGGCGGCTACATCCCGCGCGGCGTGCCGCTGATGAAGCGGGTTCTGGCGCTTGCCGGTCAGAGGGTCTGCCGGAAAAACTTTCTCATCACGGTCGACGGCATCGCCATGGGCATGGCGCGCAAACACGACAGAAGTGGCCGCGATCTGCCGGTCTGGCAGGGCTGCCGGATCATCGCCAGGCACGAGGTTTTTCTCATGAACTGGCAGTCCGCTGACAGCCTCGACGGCCACTATTTCGGTCCGCTTCCGGCCAGTTCAATCGCCGGTCGAGCGACACCGCTGTCGACCGATGAGGACGGCGACGGCCACTTCGAGTGGCAAATAATCACCCGCTGACTTCCAACCCAAACCAACCAACAGGAGAAATCCCATGGCACATATCGGCAGCTTCACACGCACCACTGGCGGCTATTCGGGCCGCTTGCGCACACTCACGCTCGACGTGGAGCTTACCCTTGTTACGCGCGACAAAAGTGATGCCGAAAACGCCCCGGATTACCGCATTCATCTTGGCGATGATGCCGACGGACCCGAGGTTGGCGCAGGCTGGAAGCACAGCGGCAAGAAGGCCGGTGCATATGTCGTTCTGCTGATCGATGATCCCGTCTTCACGCAGCCAATCCGCGCCAATCTGTTTCAGACCGATGCCGATGGATCGACCTTCCATCTGCTGTGGAACCGCCGGTCGCGGCGCAATGGCGGGACGTGACGCCATGCGAACCGGTCAGTCTCTCGTCTTGCCTTACGCCTGCGCATACGCCGATACGCCGCCTGTTCGATTGATGAGTTTCGTTATATTCGTCGTCGCGGCTGTCATTGGACCACTCGCCATGGTTTCGGCGTCACCGGCTCATGCTCAAAGTGCCGCTGCGACCGCAGCGAACCCCGCCGATCCCTTTGCCGCCTATATCACCGAAGCCGCGCGTCGCTTCAGCGTTCCGGCGTCATGGATACGCGCCGTGATGCGCGCCGAAAGTGCGGGCAATGTGTCGGCCGCCTCAACAGCCGGTGCGATGGGCTTGATGCAGATCATGCCGCAGACCTGGGCTGATCTGCGCGTCCGTCACCGCCTCGGGAGCGATCCCTTTGACCCGCGCGCCAATATCCTGGCGGGTGCAGCCTATCTCCGTGAGATGCACGACCGCTTTGGCTCGCCAGGTTTCCTTGCCGCTTACAATGCTGGTCCCGGACGGTACGAGGAGCACTTGGCGACAGGCTGGGAGCTACCCGAGGAGACGCAGGCCTTCGTTGCAGTACTTGCGCCACTGGTTGGCGGTGAACGAGCAGATGGCGCCATCGTTCCGGTCGCCGATCAGCAAGCCTGGACCCGCGCGCCGATTTTTATCGCGCGCGCTGACAGCGCAGACGGTGACCAAAAACCATCGCTCAGTGTGCAGACCGGTCGCAGGCCAGCCAGCCGATCCATCACAGATCTTTCGGCCATTACGCCACAATCGTACGGTCTGTTCATGCGGCGTGGCGTCTCTTCGATGCCGCAATGAACTGCATCGCACGCCTTCGTGGCGTGTCGCGGGCCTTCGCATATCAGGTGGGGGAACGAGCGGGCCAGGGAGGGACGGCCATAGGAAGGCAAGATAAAAGCGGCTCTCCGGTCGCCATCCAAGCCATTGACATGACCTGTCTTTCACCGTGCCGGATGGTCGGGTCGCGTGCCGCTCCAAGGCGGAAGGCCAATGATTTCAATGATGTTTTCGGCACCGTCCGTCATGTTCCACCCTTGGCCTCATGCCAATGAACAGAGACGACCGCGACTTCCGAATCCGGCCAGGGCGTATCCGCAGCAAGAGTGGCGGCAAACCCAAGAGCTTCATCAATCAGGTGCTGCGCGCTGCGAAGAAGGCAGGCCATATCGTTACGCCTTCGAGTGGCAGCGGCAAGCGCGCGCCCGGCTTCGGCCACTCGACCTTCGGGCGCGGGCGGATCGCCTTCAGCCGCAACCGCCTGTTCAGCACGAGCCGCCGCGTTGTGGTGAAGGCGCGGATCGCACGCCATCAGGGCCGCGCCTTCCGCTCGGCGCCGCTCTCGACGCACCTGCCCTATTTGAAGCGCGAAGGCGTCACCCGCGACGGCGCGACGGCGCGCATGTTCGACGCCGGTACAGACCGCGCAGATGACGCCGCCTTCACTGAGCGCTGCAACGAGGACCGGCATCATTTCCGGTTCATCGTCTCACCGGAAGACGCTGGGGACATGACTGACCTCAAGGCCTTCACACGCGACCTTGCGATACAGATGGAGGTGGATCTCGGCACGAAATTGGATTGGGTCGCCGTCGATCACTGGAACACCGGTAATCCCCACATCCACCTGCTGGTGCGCGGCGTCGATCAGGACGGCAAAGACCTGGTGATCTCGCGTAACTATATCAGCCGTGGCCTGCTCAACACGCTGAGGCAGCGCGAACTGGATGCGGTGGGGGCAAAGCTCTCGGCCGAAAAGGGACTGATGTACATGAAGGCCGCTACTGGCGAGCATATCACCGGGACGTACCGCCAACGTCTGACGCTCACCTCTGGCCGCTTCGCTATGATCGAGAGTCTTGGGGCAGATGGGGGCCTCGGCTTCCAGCTCGTGCCCTGGTCGCCGTCGCTTGAAAAGCTACTTGGCCGGCACGTAACCGGCATAGCACGGGGTGACGGCGGCATCGAATGGGGGTTTGGGCGGAAACAAGGGTTGGGGCTATAGGTGCCCATTTACAAGTGCGTACTATCTTTATTCATACCTCTGCTTTGCGCTTGTATTGAAATTCGGTTATAATCAATTGGTGTAAAAGGAGATTTCTGGCTTGGCGGATTTTACCCCTAACTTGGCCATTCTGCCGCCACCGCAACGAATGCTGTGGCGCGAACTTGGAGCCACGCCGGAAACTTTCACGCTTTATGGTGGGACAGCCCTTGCCCTGCGCCTGGGGCACCGGACTTCAATCGATTTCGACTTTTTCTCGAATACGCGGTTTGATCCCGATGATCTGGCCCGCACGCTGCCATATCTCAAAGATGCCGAACGCGTGCAGGTGGCCCCGAATACGCTCACCTGCCGTATTGATCGCGGCGGACCGGTGCTGGTATCGTTTTTTGGCGAGCTTGGCCTGGGGCAGGTGGCGGCGCGTGATACGGCGCCGGGGATGGCGCTGCATGTGGCTTCGCTGCTGGATATTGCAGGCACCAAGATGGCGGTCGTACAAAAGCGGGCTGAGGTGAAAGATTATCTTGATATTGATGCGCTGTTGCAGCATGGCGTTGGTTTGCCAATAGCACTGGCGGCGGGAAGCGTCATATACGGGCGCAGTTTTAATCCTCTGATTACACTCAAAGCGCTAAGCTATTTCGATGATGTGTCCGCGCTCCCGGACGAGGCGCGGCGCCGCATCACGGCCGCGGTTGCAGCTGTCGATGTCACCCGGCTTCCCGCGTTAAAACCCTATACAGAAAATGGGCCGGCCCGATGAAACCGTTACCGGCAACACCGGAATTACTCGCCGTGGCTGAGCGCGTGGTATGGTTCAAAGGGCCGTCCGAAGCGCTGGCGGATCCGGTTCATTTCCTGGCCCATGTGATGACCTATGGCACGGTTGAAGATTTGCGGGCGCTGCAGGGGGTGGTCGAGCAAAATGAGTTTGAAGAAGCGCTGGAACATGCCCCGCCAGGCATTTTTGATCCGCGTTCATGGGCCTACTGGAATCTTAAATACGGACGTACGCCTGCGCCCTCTCTGCCGATACGTCACGGGCTATAATCATTGCTCCTACTGCCCTAATATCACTTGCGGGATCTAGCCCAAGGCGGCGGCACTCTCGACGCTGCTTGGCGTCGGCACGGAATTTGCCATCGATGGCAGCGACCCTCTGGTCAGGATTTCCTGTGCGCGTGATCGTCACCCGCGATCTTGTGCTCGAACCCTATCAAGGCTGAGGAACCACAGATGGCCAAACTGAAACTGGGCGCACTCGCTGACGACAGACCTGTGAAGCTCACCATCGAGCTTCCGGCCGCCGTGCATCGCGATCTTGCCGCCTATGCCGAAGCGCTCGCACATGAAACCGGCCAACCGGTCAATGAGCCCGCCAAACTCATCGCGCCGATGCTGGCGCGCTTCATCGCCAGCGATCGCGCCTTCGCAAGGTTGCGCAAGCAAGTTCCATTGGAGGCGGCCGGAACGACGCAATATCGCCCGGCGCGCGCCTTTCAACCCCCGTCAACCACAAACCGGGAGGATTAATCCCATGTCTGTCATCGAGACATTTATTCCCGCCAGGGATGGCGGCTGGACGGCGCCATCCGAACCCTGACCATTGACTGACCTGAGCCCCAAGCTTCATCCAGTTATAAGTAGAGTCCTTTGATCATTTAAGCCGGTTTGGCCGTGTGGCGCAACGGGACGGGGCGCGGAGCCCCCAAATAGCTCAAGCGCCCCGTCCCGTTGCATGCGGGAAGCGTTGAGTGTGGCGTAAGTGGCTGGCGCCAGATTGCCGATGGCGCTGTGCGGGCGGGTGGTGTTGTAGTCGTCTTTCCAATCCGCCAGTTCGGCCCGCGCATGCGCCAGCGATGTGAACAGCGTTTCGTTCAGGAACTCGTCGCGAAGCTTGCCGTTGAAGCTCTCGATAAAGGCGTTCTGTTGCGGCTTGCCCGGCGCGATGAAATGCCATTCGACAAGGTTGTCGCGTGACCATTTGAGCATCGCCATGCTGGTCAGTTCGGATCCGTTGTCGCTGACAATCATTGCAGGCCTTTTGCGGGCGGCAATGGCGGCGTCCAGCTCGCGCGCCACCCGTGCGCCGGACAGCGAGGTGTCCGCCACCAGCGCCACGCATTCGCGGCTGAAGTCGTCAACCACGCAGAAGATGCGGAAGCGGCGGCCATCGGTGAAGGTGTCGCTGACAAAATCCAGCGACCAGCGCTGGTTTGGCCCTTGCGGGATCGCCATCGGGGCGCGGCTGCCCACCGCCCTTTTGCGCCCGCCGCGCTTGCGCACCTGTAGCCCTTCCTCGCGGT